>UMGO01021807.1_pt1 | contig 17832 bp, 7 predicted proteins | sample 1965301 | NCBI WGS metagenome assembly UMGO01 (sample SAMEA4836074, study PRJEB28245) | human gut metagenome | biome: gut microbiome; material: fecal sample | place: Denmark | collected 2008 | reverse complement strand
TTCCTGTCGAGCATCCCCTACACCATGCGCCGCAAGGACAATGAGGCGGAGCGCGAACGCTACTTCCAGTACACGTTCTATCTCGTCATGCGTCTTATCAGCGTCTACACCGTTTACACAGAGAAGGTGCAGAGCCAGGGGCGTGTTGACTGCGTGGTTGAGACTCCGCAGTATGTCTATATCTTTGAGTTCAAACTCGACGGCACAGCAGACGAGGCTCTCAGTCAGATAGAAGACAAGGGCTATGCCCGCGAATATTCGTCCGATGCGCGCCGTGTGTTCAAGATTGGTGCCAGCTTCTCGTCGGAGACGGGAACTATATCCGACTGGATATGTGTCTGAAACAGAACGTTCAAAATGGCATTTCAACCGCAATAGCCTACCGAAAAAAGATAACAAACGATAATTTCCTATTTTTGATAAAAACAATATGAAAAAAACGTACTACAGAACGCTATCGAAAAAACAAGTCAAGAAAAAACATTTTGCCTTAAAAGCAAACCGGCACGGCCGTCTGTCACATTTCACTTACTATGCGATGTTGGTGCTTGCAGTTGTCTTAACAGCAGTGACAACAAGCATGCCGGCAGCTGCAGCCGGTAAAGCGTCAAGAGGAAAAGACTATGTTCCGGCAGACTACACATGGACGACACAGAGCAAAAATTCATCTGAATCAATGCCATGCGGCGGACACGACGTGGGCATGAACGTATGGGTGGAGAACGGCGACGTAATGATATACGTGGCACGTAGCGGAATGTTCGACGAGAACAACACACTGCTGAAAGCCGGACGACTGAGACTGCGCCTTACGCCCAACCCGTTTAACGGTGCAGATGCAGGCTTCAGCCAGACTCTGAAGCTTGACGACGGCGCTGTTTACATAAAAGGAAAAGACACAGAAATACGCCTGTGGGCAGATGTCTCCACATCTGCCGTGTTTGCAGAGATAAATTCAAAGACAAAGACAGACGCCACCCTAAGCTATGAAAGCTGGCGATATAAAGACAGACCGGTTACAAAAGCCGAATGCCAGCAGTGCTCATACAAATGGAATTTGCCAAAGGACTGCACCACATATCAGGATTCTATACGTGCAAAGGGCAACACACTTGTGTTCTGGCACAAGAACCGCGAACAGACTGTGTTCGACTTTACAGTAAACAAAGAAAATCTCGACAGCATAAAAAGCAATCTGTATAACCCCATCGGCGGCCTGCGCTTCGGCGGTGAACTCGTTGCCCCGGGCTTCACTTTCTGCGGCACTACCGACGGCACCTATGCCTCAACAGACTTCCGTGCATGGAACTTTAAGGCTGAAGGCATAAAGAAATCCACGATAACGCTAAACTTGTATGACGGCGACAAGGCCCCGAAAATACCTACGGCGAAAGAGTCGAAAAGAAGAAGTGCTGCATGGTGGCACGCTTACTGGCAAAGAAGTTATATCATACCGGCCGACAGAAACGACAACACGGACAATCCGACGAGCAAATGGCAAGGCATACTGCGCAACTACGAACTGTTCCGCTATATGCTCGGATGCAACGCCTACGGAGAATGGCCCTCTAAATTCAACGGCGGACTGTTCACCTTCGACCCTGTATACGTAGACCCGAAGACGCCTTTCACACCAGACTACCGCAAATGGGGAGGCGGAACCATGACGGCTCAGAACCAGCGACTGGTTTACTGGCCTATGCTAAAGAGTGGCGATACGGACATGATGGCATCGCAGTTTGACACATATCTGCGACTGCTGCCCACGGCCGTTGCACGCACAAAGCATTATTGGGGACACGGCGGGGCGTCGTTTACCGAACAGATAGAAAACTTCGGACTGCCTAATCCTGCCGAATACGGCAAGCATAAGCCCGGCGACGACTACGGTATGGAGCGCAACGCATGGCTTGAATATCAGTGGGACACATCATTGGAATTCTGCTCAATGATACTACAGGCGCACTTTTACACCGGAATGGACATCACGAAGTATGAACCGCTGATTGTACAATGCCTGCAATTCTTCGACGAACATTATCAGTATCTTGCAAAACAGCGCGGAGTAAAGGCGCTCGACGGTGAAGGAAAGCTTATACTCTACCCTTCATCCGGATGCGAGACATACAAAATGGCATACAACCCGTCGAGCGTGGTGGCAGCATTGCGCACGGTGACAGAGCAGTTTGAAGCATACAAGGCGACAAAAGGCACACAAGACACACTTGCTTATGCCCTCGACTCTACGTTCATAAGCCGTATACCCGACATGCCGCTACGCACCATCGAGGGCGACACATGCATAGCCCCTGCCATTGTATGGGCCAGAATACAGAACGTTGAGACGCCGCAACTGTATCCGGTATTCCCCTGGCGAATATACGGCATGGGGCGCCCCGGATTAAATATTGCACGCAACACTTATCTTAAAGACCCGCACGCACTAAAGATGCGCACACACATCGGCTGGAAACAGGACAACATCTGGGCTGCATGCCTCGGCCTTACCGACGATGCGGCACGCCTTAACCTTGAGAAATTTGCCGACGGGCCTTATCGCTTCCCAGCCTTCTGGGACCCTGGCTATGACTGGGCACCCGACTGCAACCGCGGTGGTGCTGCCATGATAGGCTTGCAGGAAATGCTGCTTCAGGAAACACCCGACGGTCAACTGCTGCTCTTCCAGGCATGGCCGCGCGAATGGAACGTGAAATTCAGACTTCATGCGACAGGCGGAAGGATAGTCAATGCGGAAATAAAGGACGGAAAGATAAAGGTTGAGACAGAGAAAACAAAATAAAAACCACTTGTCTGCCACAAGAAAAACAATAAAAGAAGAATGTATAATGATGCGTAAGCTGCGGCAAGACTAACCATGAAGGCCGCAAATATGCCAAAGCACAAGCAACTTTAAAACAAAAAGAGACGGACAAAACACGTTGACACGCTACGACATCATACATTCAAACTGTATTGAAACAATAAACAAGGCCTTGCGCATCAGTATTGCGCAAGGCCTTGTTTCATATCATTATCACCGCATCGGTTTAGCGGTATGCCTTCTCATAAATAGCAAGTATTTCGTCTTCTGTCAGCATGCGCGGGTCAAGCTGGAACAAGCCTCCCATGGTTTCCTTTGCATTCTTAACCATTTCAGGAAGATCCTCTTTCTTAATGCCCCAGTCGCTCAGCTTCAAGTCGTCAACCTTGCAGGCCTTCTGCATCTTGACGAGAGCATCGATAAAGTCAGACGGACGCTTACTCGGCTCCATAGTCATGGCCTCTGCCATCTTCATGTAGCGCTTCATGCTGTCATTGCGGAATGTCTCAAAATAAGACTGCGACAGACAAATCAGTCCTGCGCCGTGAGGCAGTTCAGGATAAAGGGCACTCATGGCATGCTCCATTGAATGTTCTGACGTACAGCTTGATGTAGACTCAACCATACCGGCCAGCGTACTTGCCCATGCAACCTTTGTCCTTGCCTTCAAGTTGCGTCCGTCAGCCACTGCCACAGGCAGATACTTATAGATAAGACGGATAGCCTCGAGAGCATAAAGGTCGCTTATCGGAGTGGCACAATTTGCGATGTAGCCCTCAGCTGCATGGAAGAATGCGTCAAAGCCCTGATAAGCCGTAAGTCTTGGCGGGATGCTGAGCATGAGTTCCGGGTCAACAATAGACATTGTCGGGAATGTCAGCTTGCAGCCAAAGCCAATCTTTTCGTGAGCTGTCTCATGGGTAATAACAGTCCAAGGGTCAACCTCTGTACCTGTGCCTGCCGTTGTTGGGATGGCAATAATAGGCAGAGCCTTCTCAACGGGCTTGTTCTTACCTGTACCTCCGGCAATATAGTCCCAGTAATCGCCCTCGTTGCATGCCATTATGGCGATGCTCTTTGCAGAGTCGATAGAGCTTCCGCCGCCAAGACCGATGACGAAGTCGCACTTCTCTTCACGGCACAGCGCAGCTGCCTCCATTACATGCTGCTTGATCGGGTTGGGAAGAATCTTATCAAAGACAACGCTCTCAACATTATTCTCCTTAAGATAGCCTACCACTTTATCTAAATAGCCATACTTCTTCATTGAAGTTCCGCCAGAAATAACAATCAACGCTTTTTTACCAGGCAAATTTTCTGTTGCCAGCCTTCTGAGTTCGCCGCATCCGAACAATAATTTTGTAGGAATGTGCAGATTAAATACAAGGTTCTTGTTCATGATCGTATTAATTTAAAGTTTTCAAAAGCAAATATAATAAATCTATTACAAACAAAAGAATAAATATGAATTTAATTTTAAATTAAAACCGACAAGCAGCTTTATGCTTATATAAAAACATTATACTTCTGATTGCAATGTCTGCCTATTTACGCTTCATTACGCTGTTCACTACGCGCACCGACGAAACGAGTTTGCCGGTGGACGTAAACACGTCGACGTTCCACACATGAGACGAGCGGCCCTTATGCACAATGGTGCCCACGGCACGCACCGTATCGCCCTCATGGGCCGAAGATATATGGTTGCCGCTTACCTGCATGCCGACAACATACTCGTCGGGATTACATATTATCATAGAGCCAAACCCAGCCACTGTCTCTGCCAACGCAAGCGTGGCTCCGCCATGCAGGATGCCGAACGGCTGACGGTTGCGGTGGTCAACGGGCATAGTGGCCTCAACGCGGTCGTGAGAGGCATAGGTGTACTGTATGCCGAGGTTGCCCATAAGCGTAGACTTCGACTGGGCATTGAGTTCATCGAGCGGAATCTCGCTCGGACGCACCTCTGCCAAGAACGCCTTCTCAACAGCCACAGCCACGCCGTCTTCATTGTTAGACAGTGTGATATAGTCGGCACAACGCTTCACTGATCCTGGCGCATTGCCCATGGCTATTCCGAGACTTGCCAGCTGCAACATGGTAACATCGGCCACGCCGTCGCCGAATACTACGATGTCGTCTGTCTTTATGCCCTCCATCTCCATTACGGCAGCCAGCGTGTTGGCCTTGTTGACGCGGCAGCCTACCACCTCGAGGAAGAACGGCTCTGAGCGGAACACGTCGAGCACACCGTCGAGACGGCGCTTCCAGTGGTTCTCCAGTCCTACGAGAGCCTCCTCGTCGTCGCTGACAAGCATGCACTTGCACGGAATGAAGTCGATGGCTATGGAGAAATGTTCCTCATAGACAATCTTCATGCCGTTGAGCTCGGCTTCGGCCTTGATGTGCAGATTGTCAGGCATGTTCGTAACAATACAGTCCTCATTATAAGTAAGGATGCCAAATCCGTTTTTGTCGGCCTTCTTCTCAAGATAAGGTATCAGTTCGGGATTAATGCGGCGCTCAAATATCACTTCGCCGTCAGCAGCCCTTATAACCTGTCCGCCGTTATACGCCATAACATATCCGTTGTAGGTGTCAAGCTCGAGCATCTTGGCAAGTCCGAGCAGTCCGTATGTCGGACGCCCTGACGCCAGCATTATTCGCACGCCCATTTGCTGAACCTTGCGCAGCGTTGCCAGCGTGCGCTTGCTTACCTCCTTGTTGTCGTTCAACAATGTTCCGTCAACGTCCAGAACAAGCATCTTATATTTCATAGCTCAATGTTTTAAGGGTTATGTCAAAACAAGACAAAGTTCATATCCTGCCGCCGTATGCTGCTTCAGCCGGCAGGCGGCACGGCCTTTATCTTTCTTACAAAAATACGTAAAAACATTTTCATATTCTCACTTATCAGGCTATTTTTGTAACGGCGTTTCAGTTTTTTAAGGAATGCCGCGCCTTTGCCTCCACCTTTATAAATATATCTAAAAAAGGGTTGCCAAAGGTGCAAAAGGCAAATTTAGGTTCAAAAGTCGACAAAGCTGCTGCAAAAGAAGTTACAACCGACAACTGAAGGCGTCATCATATAAATAAGACAAATTCAACGCAGCCCTGCCGCAAAGGCAAGGGCACAAACACTGAAAGAGATGAGAAATTTTCTGTTATCTATCCTTCTGCTCGTATCGTGCAGCATGAGCGCGAAGCTCACCGTTACAAAACTTACGTGCAACTATCAGGACGGACTGGCCGTAACAGCCGGCGACATACGCGTGGGCTGGCAGATGAAGGCCGACACCAACGGCGACAGGCAGACAGCCTACCGCATAAGGATTTTTGAGAACATAACCGGCAAAAGTGTCTACGACTCGGGCAAGACGGCGTCGGCCGAAAGCCAGCTGATATCGCTGCCGCCGCTGAAAGGCAACCGCCACGGCTACTACTGGCAGGTGTGCGTGTGGGACGCCGCCGGAAAAAAGTCGGCATGGAGCCAGAAGCAATATGTGAGAGTGGTGCCCGAAGACCTCGGGGCTAAATGGATTGGAGCCATAACCAAAGCTGACGCAAAGCTGCCCGAAGGACGATGGGCAAACTCTGTGTTCAAGAAAGACAGCTTCAAAGCGAAATGGCAAGACACCGACACGCTGTCGGCTAAAAGCATAATACTGAGAAAAGAGTTCTGCACCGGCAAGAGGAAGATTACAGATGCCGTGGTGTACATAAGCGGACTGGGACACTACGAGATGAAGATAAACGGACGTAAGGTCGGCGACAGCGAGTTTGCACCTCTTTGGAGCGAATACAGCAAGACCGTCTACTACAACACCTACGACGTGACACAGCTGCTCGCAGAGGGGCGCAACGCCATAAGCGTGCTGCTGGGCAACGGATTCTTCAACGTGCAGCGCATGGGCCGCTACAGCAAGCTGCAGACCAGCTTCGGCCCGCCGCAGATGATTATACGCATGGAGATAAACTTCAGCGACGGCAGCCGCCAGGTGATAAAGAGCGGCGAAGACTGGAAGTACACGCTGAGCCCGATAACGTTCAACAGCATATACGGAGGCGAATCTTACGACGCAAGGCTCTGCCAGCCCGGATGCGATATGCCCGGATTCGACGACAGCAGATGGCATGACGCCGTACTGATGGAGGGACCAGCGGGCACGCTGACGCCACAGACTGCACAGCCCGTGAAGATAATGGAGCGCTACGGCGTGAAGTCGTGGATGAAGATACATACAGATTCGCTTGCAGCAGTGTCAAAGGCCACAAAACGAGAAATAGACCCGTCTGTGATTGTTGCCGACATGGGACAGAATCTTGCAGGATTTCCAGAGATAACAATAGAAGGCAAGCGCGGACAAAAGATTACAATGCTCGTAGCCGAGAAGCTCACTCAGCAGGGAGCCTGCGACCAGAGGCAGACCGGACGCCAGCATTATTACGAATATACCCTGGGCAGCGACGGCACGGAGACATGGCATCCGCGCTTTTCCTACTACGGCTTCCGCTACATACAGGTGGAGGGTGCGGTGCGCGAGGGAGAGCCCAACCCGCAGGGGCTGCCCGTACTGAAGAAGCTCAGCAGCTGCTTCGTTTACAACTCTGCCAGAGAGGTGTCGTCGTTTGAATGTTCGAACGAGCTGTTCACCAAGACTCACCGCCTCATAGAAAGGGCTGAGCGCAGCAACATGCAGTCCGTGCTGACCGACTGCCCGCACCGCGAAAAGCTGGGATGGCTAGAGCAAGACCATCTGTGCGGCCCAAGCCTTCTATACAACTACGACATGACGCGCTTTGCGCCAAAGGTGATACGCGACATAACCGACACACAGAAGTCAGACGGCATGGTGCCCACCACGGCGCCACAGTATGTGTCGTTCGGCAATCTGTTTGACGACTCGCCCGAATGGGGCAGCACGCTCATCATCATGCCGTTCATGTATTATGAGCAGTATGGCGACAGCACGCTCATCACCGCCAACTACGGAGCCATGAGCCGATATGTCGACTATCTGACGTCGCGCGCCGACAGCGGCATTGTGAGCCACGGACTTGGCGACTGGTACGACTATGGTCCATGGCGTGCAGGCTTCTCAAAGAACACTCCCGTACCACTTGTGGCAACGGCCCACTACATCTTCGACCTACAACTGATGACGCGCGCCGCACGCATGACGGGCAACACGGCCGACGCAGACAAATACTCCAAGCTGCTGGCATACACCAAGGATGCCTTCAACAGCCGCTTCTTCAAAGCCGACTCATGCACCTACGGCACGGGCAGCCAGACATCCAACGCCCTGCCGCTGTATCTCGGACTTACGGGCAACAACAAGCAGGGCGTGCTCAACAGTCTCGTGGCCGACATCAAGGCGCACGGCACACGCCTGACAACGGGCGACGTGGGCAACCGCTATCTGTTTCAGACGCTTGCGCAGAACGGACTCAACGACCTGCTCTACTCCATGCTGAACCATTATGAGACGCCGGGCTATGGCTTCCAGCTGCGCCATGGCGCCACGACGCTTACCGAGCAGTGGGACCCCAACCAAGGCTCGTCGCTCAACCACTTCATGATGGGACAGATAGACGAATGGCTCTTCAAGACTCTCGCAGGCATACAAAACCGCCCAGGCACCTACGGACTGCGCCACTTGCTGATAAAGCCAACGCTCGTGGGCGACCTCAAATATGTCAACGCGAGCACAGAGTCGCTCTACGGCATAATCAGCGTCAACTGCACACGCAGTTCGCTCACCGTTGACATACCCGTAGGCTCAGACGCCACCATAGTGCTGCCCGACGGCACCGAAAAGCAGGTTGGATCGGGCAAACACACATTCAACTTCTGAATGCATATCCATACAGACAGCCCTGACGGCAACAACACCTGACGGGCATCTGAAGCCTATATGGCAGATAAGAAAATCTGAAACATAATAAAACCGGGCAAAACATTATCCACAACATGTTTTGCCCGGTTTGTTTTTTTACATGCGCAAGATTATTACAGCTTATTCTAACAGCCCTCTCACCACCCCACAGCCTGCCCCACATTTCCGGCAAAATGAGGCAACACAGGCGCAAGAATAAATAATAAGTTTTAGTCATGCTCGCCTTAACTGACCAAAGGACACCGGACTTGCCACAAAAAGCCATCAATTTACGACAAAAAAAGCGGCCACTTTTGCATTAAAAGTGGCCCACTTACGACCCGTAAACGATAGGTTAATGATTTGAAACCTAATCACGCCATTTTGCTTATAGTCCGTATAATGCAAACCACAGTTCAGACCATCCGTTAACGACGAAGGCATATTTTACTTTCAGTTTTTTGACCTAAAAAAATTCTACAGCCATTTTCGGTCTGTAGACATAGCACGGATCTGACAGAACAAAGGCAAATCATTGGCCTGCCCATGCTCCGCCAACATCTGTATCAAGCGATGCCGGCAGGTTTGAAATAAAGCATCATATTTTGGACAAAATGACAGATAGAGACTAAAGCCGACAGCGGCATTACAGCTGTCTGATATATAGCCGGCAGCTATACAGAAAATAAAGAATAAAAAAAGCCAACTCGCTACATCCATCATCAGGAAATACTGACTATTAAATAAGGATGTAACGAGCTGGCTTGTTATTATAATACTGTTATGTTCAGCTCAATGTTAAAGTTTTAACGCGGTTGCGCCTCACATCAATACCACTGCACGGCGTTGCTGTAGCCGCTGCGCTTGTCGTATTTAAGTGCATCGGTAAGAGTGGCGGCATTACATCTGAACGAGAAGTTGTAAGATGTGTATGGAGCCAGCACCACAGAGCAGCTCATGTTGAAGCAGTGGAGGTCGCGGCTCAGCGATGCAGTGGTCATAGACAGGTCATGGTTCTCAAAGTCGTAACCGGAAGAGAAGCTGATGTTCCATCCGTCGCTGATGCGTATGTTTCCGCTGAAGTTCAGGGTCTGCGTAAATGCGTAAGGATAGCGCATGGTCTTGGTGTTGAACTTTCCGCTTGTGTTCTCACGCATCGTTATTCCGTAGCCGAATGTGAGCGACCATGGCATTGAGAACTTCATGTATCCGTCTGCGTCGGTCTCGGCCTTGCCTGCATTCTTCTTTCTTGCACCGTTCTGTCCGTTCACCATGTCGTCGTCAACGTTTGACTCTATTCCGGTGTCGTCGTCCTCCGTGTTGTTGTCATCCTCCGTGGCGTCTTCTTCGTCATCTCCTCCGCCGAACCATTTCTTCAGCTTTTCGGGATTAAGGGTGAACGATATGTTCTGCGACAAGCCCTGGAAGCGGCCAAAGCGGCCCTTGCTGTACTCGGTATGGTTGCTGACGTATGGCCTTCCGTTATCGTCAAGCTCGTAAGCATAGGTTGCAAACACGGCATTGAGGTTGAATGTATAGTTCTTCCACCACTTCAGCCTGAGCCTTACGGTAAGGTCGCTCCAAGGTTTCTCCTTTGCGGCCATATTGTAGCCCATGTTGAATCCGAGTTCGTCTATAATGCTGAGTTTCTTGTATCCGGTAGAGTCTTTGTCCGACTTCACCTTCATCTCAATGTTGTTCGACAGGTCGAAGGTTACGCTTCCCGTCTTTCCCCTCGACGGCACATTGAACAAGCCGTTCTCAAAGGGTGAATATTCAACGAGGCTTACATTGCCGTCGGCATCGGTCTTCTGATAGGTCTCATAGTATCTCGAGCCGCAGTCGGGCGCATAGCTGAACGTAACCTGAGGCGTCAGCACGTGGCGTATGGCCTGTATCTTGTCGCCGAAAATCTTCTTCGACGGAACCCAGAAACCGTACATCTTGGTTGAGGCACTGATGCTCATACTCCAGTTGTATACGTTGTAGAATCCGTATGTTGTGTCGGCGCGCTCTGTCTGTGCCTGCTCATCCCACGACTTCATCACCTTGTTGGAGTACATGCGGTCGGTGAAGTTGAACGAGGGGTTGATGTTGATATAGTTGAACAGCGTGAAGTTGGCGTTGATAGGAATATTGTGCTGGAAAGCGTTGCGCCAGTCTTTTATGAGATTCGACTTGAAGAGCTTGTCTTCCTTCGTATCAATAGAGTTGCTGAACTGTCCGGTATAGCTCATAGAGATCTTTTCATACCAGCGCTCTTTACCGGCCATGTGCTTGCGCTTGAACGGATAAAAGCGGCTCACAGAAATGTTGAGGTCAGGCAGCGTGAGGCTCACGGTAGAGTCAATCATGTTCTGGCTGAGGTTGGCCGATCCGCTGATGGTCATGCCAAGGCTCGAGAACGACGTGCTCCAGTTGACGCTTGATGTTCGCAGACTCTGTGTGTAGCTCTGCGGATTATACATACTGTTGAGGTTGTTGCGCTCATAGCTCGTAGATGCGAAGTTGACGCTCGCCGAGAGGCTGCTGAAAGGGTTTGACTTAGGATCCTGACGATGACTCCACTGCAGCTTGAAGCTGGTCTGTTCGGTATAGTCTGGCATGCCCTTGTCGCCGTTCTTGGTGTTCTGGTAGCTGAAGAAGAAGCTTCCGTTATAGCGGTAGCGCTTGCGGTAGTTGCTTGCCACCGACAATCCCCACGATCCCTTTGTGTAAATTTCGCCAAGCAGCTTGAGGTCCCACTTGTCGCTCATCGCAAAATAATATCCTCCGTCACGCAGATAGAAGCCGCGCGAACTCTCGTCTCCGTAGCTCGGCATGATGAATCCGCTTGAATAGCTCTTGGTGAACGGAAAGAATCCGTAAGGAATGGCCAGCGGCAGCGGCACATCTGCCACTACGAGATAGGCCGGACCAAACACAACATCCTTGCCGGGGCGCACCTTTGCACGCGACAGGGCTATGTAGAAGTCAGGGTGAGGCTGGTCGCACGTGGTGTAGCGTCCATGCTCAAGATAGAGCACTCCGCTCGAGTCGCGCTTTGAGTGCTGGCTCGACAGGTAGCCGTCTTCCTGTTCAGTATATACATTATATATAAAGCCTTTCTTGGTCTTGAAGTTGAAGGCCATGGTGTCGCTCTCATATTTGTCCTGTCCCATGGTGAACACCGGAGTGCCGGATATGGCTCCGGTTGAGTCGGCAGTACCCGTTGCGCGCACCAGACTGCTGTCGAGGCTCATCTGTATGCGGTCGCTGCTGAGGTCCATGTTCTGATATTTCACGTTTGAGTTGCCGTATAGCCTCGCCACCTTGCTCTTTGCGTCATAGACCATAGAGTCTTCAGACGAGAAGGTAACGGGGGCGTCTAACGCTCCCGACTTCTTACGGTTTATGCTGTCGAGCCTGATCGAGTCGTCCACCTGTTTGTTATGGTGATATATGGCGAGTTGAAGCGAGTCCATGTTGGTGGTGTCGGGCTCGCCTGACTTATCTGTCGAATCTGCCGGAACGGAGTCAGACGACACCGTGTCGCCCACACTCAGAGAGTCGTTCTGCGCGCGCCCGTTGTCATTTTCCTTGAACAAAGGCAAGGAGGTGTCTGCCATCACAAATATGAAGGCAAACAGCAATACAAATATTACGGTTTTAGTTCTCATATAATGCAGGGTGCAAATTTACAGAAATTAAACCTAATAGCACACCAAAATCGCCTTTTTATTTAATATTTAACGTTTTACGTGCACCCGTATGCCTATTGCACCGGCATTTATACAAGTATGAAAACATAATCGGCACATATATCTGTGCCTTAGACGGTTATGCATTTTTGCATCTAAGAAGCCATTGGCCCGCCCTGCCAGCCCAATAGCTGTTTGCGCCATGAACAAGGTCAGCCTGCCGTGCAGTCAGACGCATGGTCGTTGTCCCTGCAGAAGCGCTCTATGTCGTCCTGCTCGCCGACAATCCAGATAGCCTCGCCGTGACGCAGCTTGTGCGACGGGTCCATCTGCGAGAGGTTCTCCTTGCCTTCCTCAAGTCCTACGACCATACAGTTGTACACATCACGTATGCCGCTGTCACGCAGCGTCTTACCCGCAAAGATGCCGTTGCGGTTTATCACCACTTGGTGGAGTTTCATCTCGCGCTTCTCTATCTCCGGGTCTTTATCATGCAGCTCTGTGTTCAAGGCCTCGCTGAAGGCTGTAAGCTGGTCGTCGCTGCCGATAGCCTGAATGTTGTCTCCTGGAAATAATATTGTTCCTCCGTTTGGGATGTTTATCCTCTGGCTGCCACGCAATATGCTGCTGATGTGCACCCCGTATCTGTTTCTGAACTCCAGTTCGCGCAGCATCTTGCCTGCCCATAGAGAATCTTCGGGTATGGTGAAATCAGAGATATGCACGTCGCGGTCGAGCAGGCGGCCTTCATACAGCGGACGTCTACGGCCCATCACCTCGGCAACAATCTCTCTTGAACGCAGGTTCTGCATGAACAAGCGCTCCATCTTTATGCTTCTCTTCTTCAGCGAGCGCGATATTATCATAAGTGCCACGGCAGCAAGCGCTATGCTTATCATCAGCGCATTGGTGAAGCGTGTAAGATAATAGCATATATAGAACACAAACGCCGAAGCCACGGCCACTCTCACAATGATTGTCAGAATGAGCGGCAGACGGTTGTAGGGATTGCTGTTCCAAAGAGCCTTAAACTCCTCACTGTGGTTTTTCTTCATCATTATAGCCCTTAGGAATGGAGATATAAACAGCAGCGTGAGCAGTCCGCATGCCGCATTTGCCCACCAGTGAGGCAGAAGCTGACGCACGAAAGGCAGGAAAAAGGTGAACATAAGGGCTATGGATGCGCCCGAGAGTATGGAATAAATCACCGTGATGCGCACCATCTGCTTTATCAGGGTGCGCCATTTTGCCTCAGGCTGCGTGGTCTGCTTGGCAAGCGTAAGATTGTTCATTGCCATAATCCACTTTTTTGGCAGACGGCGTTCGAGCATGCCGTAAGCCGGGGTGGCCATGCGTATCATATAGGGTGTAAGGAAAGTGGTTATCACAGAAACGGCAACCACAACGGGATAAAGGAACTTGCCGATGACCCCGAGCGAAAGACCAAGCGAGGCTATGATGAACGAAAACTCGCCTATCTGAGCCATGGAGAAACCGCACTGCATGGCCGACTTGAGCGACTGGCCGCCGATAAGAAAACTCAAACTGCCAAAAATAACCTGCCCGAGAATAATTACAAGCACAAGAGTTACTATCGGCCATGAATATTCTACAAGAATGGCGGGATCGACAAGCATGCCGACAGACACGAAGAACACGGCTCCGAAAAGATTCTTCACAGGCTCTACGACTTTTATTATGCGCTCGGCCTCTATCGTCTCGGCAAGGATTGAACCCATGACAAATGCTCCGAAGGCGCTGCTGAAGCCTACCTTGGTAGACAGTACGGCCATGGCGCAGCACAGACCGAGAGCCACGATGAGCAGCGTCTCGTTGTTGATAAACTTGCGCATTGACCTAAGCATAAGCGGAATAAGGAAGATACCCACCACAAACCACAGGATGAGAAAGAAGCCTATCTTCATCAGGCTGCCTATCATCTGTCCTCCGTCGGGATTCGACCCGTTGGCTATAGCCGAGAGCATAACCATCATGACAATGGCCAGTATGTCCTCAAGTATCAGCACACTCATAACCAGTCCGGCAAAGCGCTGCTGCCTAAGGCCAAGGTCGTCGAAGGCTTTATATATAATGGTGGTGGAGCTCATGGCGAGCATACCGCCGAGAAAGATGCTGTCCATACGGCTCCAGCCGAACAGATGCCCCGTGACTATGCCCAGCATCATCATGCAGAACACGATGGAACACGTGGAGATTATGGGCGAAGCGCCCATCTTAAGTATCTTCTTGAACGAGAAATCCAGACCTAACGAAAAGAGCAGGAACATCACGCCGATGTCGCCCCACGTGCTGATGTCGGCCCTGTCGGCCACCGACATTATGTAAGGCATGTGCGGACTTACCAAGAATCCTGCCACGACATACCCCAGCACAAGCGGCTGTTTAAGCTTCTTGAAAACTATGGTCACTATGCCTGCCACCACAAGAATAAGTGCCAGGTCTTTCACGAGGTGTGGAAGTTCGCCCATTCTTACTGTCTGTTTTTGTCAATATGTTTAAATGTTCAGGGCTGAAAGCAGAAGTTACCAACACTGTCTCCTGCATGATTATATACAGGCAAGACACAAAACCACATTCTGCTTTCAGTCCTGTAAAAGTATTTGTATAAGTGGCGGCTCACCTTACACCGCAATGTGCTAAGGCGTGCCGCTTATGATGCCACTGCCGCATGTCGCCGCCGGCCATACCGCATGCAGGCTGAATTATGCCATGCAACAGCAGGACAAGGCGTGCGTGCATGCCGCACGATATGTTATCAGTCGTTATATTCGGCCGTAATCTCACATATCTTCACGATTACCTGCATGGCCTTTTCCATAACCTGAACAGAAATAAACTCGTAAGGTCCATGGAAGTTTACGCCGCCGGCAAAGATATTAGGACACGGCAGACCCTTGAACGACAGCTGAGCTCCGTCGGTTCCGCCGCGGATAGGCTCTACCTTAGGAGGCACACCGCTGTCCTGCATGGCCTTGAGCACGATGTCGATAACGTGCATCTTCGGATCTATCATCTCCTTCATGTTGTAATACTGGTCTTTCACGTCAGCCGTAACTGTGCCTTCGCCATACTTCTTGTTCATCTCTACAACGCATTTCTCGATGAAGGCCTTGCGCTCCTCAAACTTATCGCGGTCATGGTCGCGGATGATATAAGACAGTTTGGCGTTCTCTATGTTCGACTCGATGCCCAGCAGATGATAGAATCCTTCATAACCTTCTGTTGTCTCCGGTGTCTCGTCAGCCGGCAGCATTGCTGCAAACTCAGCAGCCAGGCGGTTGGCGTTTATCATCTTGCCCTTGGCATATCCCGGATGAACGCTAACGCCCTTGATGTTTATCTTGGCAGAAGCAGCGTTGAAGTTTTCAAACTCGAGGTCACCCAGGTCGCCGCCGTCCATTGTGTATGCCCATTCACATCCAAACTTCTCAACGTCAAAGTGGTGAGCGCCCATGCCAATCTCCTCGTCAGGATTGAATCCCATGCGTATGTCGCCGTGAGGTATCTCCTTATGGTCGCGCAACCAGCACATGGCCTGTACGATTTCGGCTATACCAGCCTTGTCGTCAGCTCCCAGCAGAGTGTGGCCGTCGGTAACGATAAGGTCTTCGCCTACATGCTGCAGCAGTTCAGGGAATTTCTTTGTTGATGATATTATGCCCGGTGACAGTTCGATGTCCTTTCCGTCGTAGTTCTTGACAATGCGAGGCTTCACATCCTTGCCGCTGCAGTCTGGAGACGTGTCGTAGTGGCTGATGAAACCTATAGTAGGAACTTCCTTCTTGATGTTAGATTTCAGTGTGGCATAAACGTAGCCGTTGTCGTCCATCTCAACATCATCAAAGCCCTCGTCCTTGAGTTCATCTCTGAGATATTTTGCAAAATCAAGCTGTTTGGCTGTGCTCGGCACGGTCTGGCTGTCCTCGGCCGACTGTGTGTCGAAGCTTACGTAATTCAAAAATCTTTCAACTATGTCCATGATATTTTTATATTATTCAGTTGTTTTTCAAAAGTACATGCTACACCCCACCATATCATGGTGCGGGTTATCAGAATGCAAATATATGAAATTTTATTGAGATACGTCAGTGTTTTTACAGGTTAATTAGTCTTAACGGTTTAACTTTTTGCGTATTGTAAGTATCCTTGTAGTTTCTGTCTGAGATTAATATTGCTGACAGTCATTAAAAAAGTCTTCATGTAGATGCATTGTGCCATGTCTCATGCATTGTGCGTAACATAGTTTGGCGTTCATTGTGAATTTCCTCTGGTTAATGACAATTGCAGCGTAGACTGTACCTATATGATGTCGTTGCTGCCGCTGTCATTGCCCGTGTGATGCTTGGTGTCTTTGCTGTTGATAAAATATCGCGACGACATTTTGTGAAGTATTGTGCCGTGTTGAGTTTTTATTCAACGCCCACAGTGGCTTCACAAATGCTGCCGTTCAGTTATCCTGACCCGCTTTTGATGTGAACTACATTATTTTAATTTTATTACTGTCCGGTAAGCAATCCGATAACCCATTAAAATTAAGGGGTGGCATCTAGAATGATGTCAGCCATTTTGGTTATCTTTTGAAGTCGCCAAACAAAAAAAAGATTTAACCATGGGTAAAAGTACACATTTCGTTGGACTGCCGTAGGAATGGCGGTGAAGAGTGGATTAGACGGCTGAAAATCACCGATTCAACAACGCTAAGTCTTTTCTCCAACGCTATATTCAAGGGTGTCGAGCGGCATCCTAAGACGAGCAGGAAGAAGGGTGGCATCAAGGTGCATTGCCATCAAGATCCAAATATGGGTCACCCTAATAGCAAGCGACACGCTTTCTGACGTGGTGAAATACAGCTTCGACAGACTGTCGAAGCTGTAATCTGCCCCATATTGGCTGCATATCATGCACAAGCATACTGTGCAGCACTACTGCACGTCGTTCTGAAGGTATATCTTAAAGTCTTTCATAGAGCATTGGCTTTACACGAATTTCATTCGTCAATAGTTGTTTTCTTGCTTTTCATATTGCTGTATGCTCTGTGCCTGTCTGCGCTGTCGCAAATTACCGCCAGATATTGTGTAGGCAACTTCTAATTTTATAAATGTTCCGTCGTTGAGTTTTTCACGCTTGTATGACAAGCCGCTCTTGATTACTTCAGAAACGCGGGGCTTGGTGTATGGCGTGACGGAAAGTCTCATCTGCAATTTATTTTTAAGGAAGCTCTTCGACACGCTTATTGAAACATCCCATACGTTGTTCATCTTCATCTCCCACATATATTTGGGCGGGTCGTAACTTGCGTACACATTTAAGGCCAGTCCGTTTTTCAGCCATGCCATGCAGTTTGCATAAACATACCAGCTGAACTGGTCATTGTATTCAAAGTTATTGGATTTGAAAGAGCTCCATGATGTATATCCGCCCAATTTTACAT
>UMGO01046884.1_pt1 | contig 18048 bp, 19 predicted proteins | sample 1965301 | NCBI WGS metagenome assembly UMGO01 (sample SAMEA4836074, study PRJEB28245) | human gut metagenome | biome: gut microbiome; material: fecal sample | place: Denmark | collected 2008 | reverse complement strand
CTATGTTCATCTTTTTAAATTATATTTTTTGGGGATAATAATATTTGAGTATATTAAAAATTATGTTATAATTAATACAGAATTGGGAGGAATACTTATGGATGAAAACTTTAGCATATTAAAAAGATATGGAGAAAATTATACAGATAAAGAGTATATTACAAATCCCGCAATAGGTAGAGATGAACAAATAAAAGAATTAATATTAGTATTACTAACACCAGAAAAATCCGCGGTTTTAGTAGGTAAACCTGGTGTAGGTAAAACAGCTATTGTAGAAGGACTTGCTTATAGAATAGAAACACATAATGTACCAAATTTATTGGAAGGATATAGAATTATTAATATTAAAACTGCATCACTTTTAGGAACTATGCCAAATGGTGAAAGCAAGGTTCAACTTATGATAGATGAATTAAAACAAGAAGAAAAAATTATACTATTTATAGATGAAATTCATATGTTAATAGGTGCAACTGATACTTCATCAGTAGACTTTGCAAATATATTTAAAGAGGGTCTAGGAAGAGGAAGTATTAAAGTAATAGGTGCAACTACTACAGAAGAATATGAAAGATATATATTAAGAGATAAAGCTTTCACAAGACGTTTCCAAAAGATAGAAGTTCCAGAACCCACAAGAGAAGAAACAATTAAAATACTTATGGGAACACTACCAAAAATAGAGAAGACTACCGGTTGTAAAATGAAGTATACTGACTTTATAAAAGAAAGAATAATGACATTTATAACCGATATAACAAGTGAATATAAAAGGGTATTTGAAATAGGTTCAAGATATCCAGATATTGCCTTAACGCTTTTAAAACAAGCATTTTCATATGCAATGTTTGATAATACTAATGAAGTAAACATATTTCACATAGAAAAAGCAATTCAAAATAGTAAGAATATATATCCAGATGTTATAAAAAAAGAATTACCAAGATTTGAAACTGAATTTAAAGATATAATAACAGAAGAGAAAACAGGAATAAGTAGAATTTATGGTACAAGTATTAATCCAGCACCACCAAGTTATACAGAAACAAATCCAAAAGAAGCAGTGGAAAAAGAAGAACCTGTAAGATCAAATAACAAAGTACCACAAAGAGAAGCTACAACTGAATTTTCAAGTAATGGAATGAGTGAAGAATTATATTCATTATTAAATGCTAACGCAGTTCCTGTACATGTTCCAAAAGAAAAAGAAGTTGATAATGGTGTAATACCAATAACACCATCAAAAAATGATGATACAGAGATAATATTAGATGATATAGATGATACTGATAATATAAATGATGACTTCTTTGAGGAATAATTATGATTAACCCATTAAGAAAATGTACGCTTTGCCCAAGAAACTGTCAAGTAAATAGATATATTGAAACAGGATATTGTAAAGCGAAAGCAAAAATAAAAGTTGCACTTGCATCAGTACATATGTGGGAAGAACCTTGTATATCAGGAGAAAATGGCAGTGGAACCATTTTCTTTTCACATTGTAATATGGGATGTATTTACTGTCAAAACTATAAGATTAGTAAAGGCTATGGCAAGGAAATTAGTGTAAAGAGATTTAAAGAAATATGTCTAGAATTGCAGTCAAAAAATGTAAATAATATTAATCTAGTAACACCAACTCATTATACTCCATTAATAAAAAAAGGTCTTCTTAAAGCAAAAGAAGAAGGACTTACTATCCCAATTGTATATAATACAAGTAGTTATGAAAATGTTGATACTATAAAAATGATGAATAATATAGTTGATATTTATCTAGCTGATTTAAAATATTATGATGATATATACGCAAGAAAATACTCTAATGCACCCAATTACTTTAATTATGCAACTATGGCAATAGATGAAATGTATAAACAAGTGGGTAAGCCTAAATTTGATAAGAAAGGTATAATGAAAAAAGGACTTATTGTAAGAGTTTTACTACTTCCTAACAGAGTAGAAGATGCTAAAAAGATAATTAAATACCTACATGATAAGTATGATGATAATATATTTATAAGTATAATGAATCAGTATACACCAGTAAAAAAATTAAAATATGATGAATTAAATAGAAAAGTACAAGATAGCGAATATGATGAACTAATTAACTATGCATGCGATATAGGTGTAGTTAATGCATATATACAAGAAGGAGAAACACAAAAAGAAAGTTTTATTCCAAACTTCAATAAAGCAGGAATATAAAAAAACGGGTAGTAAATTTACTATCCGTTTTTGATTGAATTAACATAATTGTTTACTTTTTGTGACCAAGTTCTACTTTCAGCATATTTATTATTCATTTTTTCAGGAGTATCAAGCCCATAAGCATAATAATTATCAGCCAAGTTATCAATAAATTGCTTAATTCCCTCATCAAGTGTTGAATATCTTTTATATCCACCACCACAATTTGGAGAACCTTTAACTCCACCAACATTATTACATTTTCTTACCATTTGACTACAAGACCATTTACATCCTGTCTCCTGAAGTATAATTGCAGTCGCAACTACTGGATCCACACCTTTTTTCAAAGAATGACTAGCAATTAATTCGCCCTTATTAGAAAGGGTAGAATTAAGAGATTTATCCAATAAACTAGTTAATTCAGACATTGTCATGTCTTCATATACAAGAGCTTTCTTCCTTTGCTCCTCTTTTTCTTTTTCAATGTTATACTCATTAACATCAACATATGCACTGGCAAAATTATCAGCCATATTTTCTGTTATATAAGCTTTATAACTTTTTGAATCACTATCTTTACAAGTTAAAAATATAATAGTTATAACATTAAGTATAACCATTGATATAATTAACCTTCTCAGTAATGGTTTCAAATCATTCACCTCTTATAATTAAATATTATGTAATTTCTGGAAGACATGAACATTTTAGCACAAAAGTACTTATTGGTCAAATTGACAAAAAATAGAATTTGTGGTATAGAAATCTTTATTTTGCTTGAAAATATATAGTAGGATATTATATAATTAGTAGAGAATAACAAAATGATAATGGGGTTATTATGAGAAGTAAAAAGAAGAAAAATATAATGATTATAGTCCTTTGTTTTGTATTATTGTTAATGGGAGTAGGATATGCAGCACTATCTCAAAGGTTAACAATAGGTGGAACCGCTAAAATGCAAGGAGTATGGGACGTAAGAATTACTAATATACAATTATCAAGAAAAACAGGTCTAGCTAAAGATAATAGTCATAAATATGAAAATTTAAGCGCATCATTCCAAACAGAGACCCTAGCACCCGGAGATATGTTAGAATATACAGTAAGTGTAAGTAATAGGGGAAATATAGATGCGAAAGTATCTGAAATTAACGCAACATTAGATGGACCAGAAGCAATAAAATATACAGTAGAAGGAATAAAAAAGGGAGATGTAATAAAAGAAGGAGTAACAAAAGAAGTAATAATAACTATAAAGTTTGATGAAAATGCAACAGTTATACCAAGTAATAAAACATCAACTCTAAATATTAACTTTACATGTATACAAAATACGCAAAGTATTCCAACAGAGAACTTAACAGTTTATAAAACAAGAATGAAAAATGCAGAAAACTCTCCTAGTGAGACAACAAATTTTTTTAATGGCCCAATCGCAAGAAACAAAATAAAGAAAATAACATTTTATGATACATTAAATGTAGAAGGATATTCAAATAATTTTGATATATCAGAAGATAGTAGTGGAAAAGTACTAGCGTGGTATAAAACAGATTCAACTGGGTATTATGAACTAGCAATAGGGCAAGATGGTGGAGTAATAGCAAATCCAAATATGATTTTTTACTTTGCCAAAATGCCTGTACTAGAAGAAATAAACTTAGAAAAACTAGATACATTTGGTGTTACCAATATGGCTAATTTGTTCTATGGTGCATCATCACTAAAAAAAGCAGATCTATCAAATTTTGATACAGGAAATGTAACAAATATATCTCGTATGTTTTATAACTGTAGTTCACTAGCAGAATTAAATGTCTCAAGCTTTGTAACAACAAAAGTAACTGATATGTCAAATATGTTCTATAACTGTAACTCATTAACTGAACTTAATATTAATAATTTCGACACTAGTAATGTATCAAATATGTCAAGAATGTTTTATGGTTGTTATCGTTTAACGAAGTTGGACTTGACAAACTTTAATACCTCAAAGGTAACAAATATGGCACTTATGTTTACTGGATGTGCTGGCCTAACAAAACTAGATTTAACAAAATTTGATACCAGAAATTTAACAAACATGCAAAGCATGTTTTCTAGTTGTACTAAAATAAAAGAGTTAGATATAAGGAATTTTAATACTTCAAAGGTAACGAATATGTTAAAATTATTTTCTGATTGCACCTCATTAATAGAAATTGATTTAACAAACTTTAATACTTCAAATGTAATAGATATGTCAAATATGTTTTTCAATTGTAGAAGTATGGAAGAAATTGATGTTAGTAGTTTTGATACTACAAAAGTAAATAATATGTCTGAAATGTTTGCAAACCTACTTAAGATAAATACAATATATGTAGGAAGTAAATGGACGATGGCAAATGTAACTAATAGTAATGATATGTTTTTAAACTCAAAAGTACAACAAGTAACTTTAAAGACATCATAGAAATATCTATTGCAATTTTTAAGGTTTTGTGCTATAATACGCGGTATAAAGAGAGGGGAGTTTTAAAATGAAAGATAAGAAAACTATATTATTATTACTTGTAGGTATATTACTTGGAGTAACAATTATGGGAGGAGTAGTATGTTTTGCTGTTAGTAAAGTTAAATTAGTGGATAAAACATATGCTGCTAAAGTAAACAATTCAAATGAAGAAACACAAGAAGCAACTAAAGAAGTTCCAGTATATGAATACTACGAATCTAATATAAAAGAAAGCAAAAAAGAAACTACTACACCAAAAACAAATTCAACAGTAAATAAAAATACAAAGACAAATACAGCAAAAAAACAAACAAATACAACAACAAAACCAGTTAAAACAGAAACAATTAAAAACACAGTAACAAAGACACCTGTAAAGGTTGATAATGCTTCAGCAACAGTAGTTAGATATATAGAAAATGATGAAAAGAATGTATTTACTGATGCTAATATTGAAGAATTTAATGCTAAAGTTAAAGCAGAAATTATTAAAATTACAGATTTCGTATTTAATGGTACAGAAATCAATGGACATACATTTGACGAATTAACTGAACAAGCTAAATTATATGTTATGGATTTATTAGTAAAAATTGATGCTAAAATAGAAGAAGTTCATCCAGGATATAAAGATGAAATCAAAATTAAAGTAAAAGATTACACTGATAGAATAACAGATAAATATTATGAAATAACTGAAAAAATATGTACTGAAATGGGTACTACTGCTTGTAATCAGGCAAAAAAAGATGTAGAAAAAATGAAAGAAAACTTCAATTTAACATTAGACCTTGCTAAAGTTATAGGTAAATCTACTATTGAAAGTATAAAAGAATGGTATGAAATATTCAAAAGCACTAATTAGTGCTTTTTTTCTTGATGAAAAAATGTTTATATAGTAAAATTTATATTAGTCTTGAGGTGAAAAAATGATTCAATTAAATAATGTAACATTAAAATTTGGTAAAAGAACTCTTTTTGAAGATGTTAATATAAAATTTACGCCAGGTAATTGTTATGGATTAATAGGAGCAAATGGTGCAGGTAAATCCACTTTTTTAAAACTATTATCAGGTGAATTAGAAACAACACATGGTGATATAGTAATTACGAAAGGAGAAAGAATTGCAGTTTTAAAACAAGATCATTATAAATATGATAATGAAAGAGTAATAGATACAGTTATTATGGGAAATACAAAACTTTATCAAATAATGAAAGAAAAAGAAGAATTGTATTCTCATACAGAATTTACTGATGAAGATGGTATAAGATTAGGTAACCTAGAAGCCGAGTTTGCTGAACTTAATGGATGGGAAGCAGAAAGTGAAGCAAGTGAATTATTAAATAACCTAGGGGTAGAACTAGACATTCATTATTCACTTATGAAAGATATTCCAAATAATAAAAAAGTAAAAGTATTATTAGCACAAGCACTATTTGGTAATCCAGATATCTTATTATTAGATGAACCGACCAACAACTTAGATATAGATGCAATTGAATGGTTAGAAGAATTCTTAATTAACTTTAATAACACAGTAATAGTAGTCTCACATGATAGGCATTTCTTAAACAAAGTATGTACGCATATTGCTGATATTGATTATAACAAGATTAAGCTTTATATAGGAAATTATGATTTCTGGTACGAATCAAGTCAATTAGCGCTAAAGCAAATGAAAGAAGCCAATAAGAAAAAAGAAGAAAAAATAAAGGAATTACAATCTTTTATCGCAAGATTCTCTGCAAACGCTTCAAAATCTAAACAAGCAACATCAAGAAAAAAGATGCTAGAAAAAATAGAATTAGATGAAATAGTGCCATCATCAAGAAAATATCCATATATTGACTTTAAAATAGAAAAACCAGCAGGAAAAGAAATACTGTCAGTAAATAAATTATGTAAAACAATAGATGGAAAAAGAATACTTAATAAAATTAGTTTTACTGTTTTAAAAGGAGACAAAATAGCATTTGTCGGTAGTGATAACATCGCAAAAACAACCCTTTTTAAAATACTTATGAGAGAAATGAAAGCAGATAGTGGAGAAATAACATTTGGTAAAACTATAGTAAAATCATATTATCCACAAGACAACACAGAATACTTTAAAGAAGATGAAACCATCATGAAATGGATTGGTCACTATTATAATATAGATGATGAAACAGTACTAAGAGGATTCCTAGGTAGAATGTTATTCTCAGGAGACGATGTTTTTAAAAGAGTACCAGTATTATCAGGTGGAGAAAAAGCAAGATGCATGTTATCAAAATGTATGCTTGAAGCTCCTAACTTTCTTATACTAGATGAACCAACAAACCACCTAGATCTAGAAAGTATCACGGCACTTAATAATGGACTTATGAGATTTGAAGGCGAAATATTATTTGCTTCACATGACCATCAATTTATAGAAACTGTTGCCAATAGAATTATTGAAATAAAAAGCGATGGAACAATAATAGATAGAAGAATGACTTATGACCAATATCTAGAAGAAAAGAAAGGTAAATAATATTTGCCTTTTTTTCATATATTGAAAATGGGTGATAAGTATTTTTAATGAAGAAGATATAAATAATATTATAAAGAAATTAAATATAAAATTTGATAAATTTACAAAAGATGACTTTATAACAGGTATAAATATAGAGTTAGAACATGGAACAATTAACAAAGTAACTAATGTAACAGATAATGATCTAGAAAAAACCTCAAAAATAGCACTTGCACATTTAAATGAATTTCCTAATTATTATAATAAAGAATATGGACTACCAATGTTTGAAAAATACCTCCAATATAGATTAAATAATTAATTGATAATGAAAACCTACATATAATAAAGTGGAGGTATAGCAATGAATGACATTACTGTATTACAGTTAAAAAGTTTAATTCCTGGTGTAAAAATAATAGATATTAGAGATAATTATCAATATAATTTAGGCAATATTCCAACCTCAAAAAATGTACCAGTTAACTTTTTACTGACTAATCCAAACCTATATTTAAATATGCAGGATAGATATTATATTTATTGTGAATATGGTAGTACAAGTAGTAGTGCTTGTGAAAAATTAAGAAGAAAAGGATATAATGTAGTTAATATCATTGGGGGATATAACGAATATAAGAGGTTGTAAAACCTCTTATTTTATGTATCCATTTTGTACATATTTAGTTTCAGTTACAATAAAGAAGGAGTCTTTATCAACTGAGTAAGCAAGAGCCCTTAAGTGTTTAAGACTCTTGTTTTTAATTTCTACAAACAACATATATTTATCTTCTTCATTCATTCCATTAACATTAACAACTGATACTCCATATCCATTCTCTCTTATAACATTAACCAACTTATATTTAGTAGTAATTATTTGTATACTTAAAATAGATTCAATAAAGTGTTTAGATAATATAGAACCAATATATGTTCCAGTAGAAAATCCAAGTGAATAAGATATCGCAATCCATATACTACTCTCATTAGTACTTAATGCTTCTCTTACTACTAAAAACCAAACAAATACTTCAATAAATCCAATTATACTAGCATAAATTGCCTTTCCCTTAACTGTAATTATAGTTCTAAAAGTACCTAAAGATACATCTATTATTCTAACAAAAAAGATTTTAATACATAATAAAAACAAAGCTAAATTCATAGAATCACCATTAATATTATTCCTAATTATTAAGTTATTATGTTTAAAATAATAGTAAAGTGTATTATAATAATTAATGGTGATAATATGCAAGAAATTATAAATTCATTTGTAAATAATATAGTAACCTATCTGCAGACATTTGGAATACCATTTGGCTGTTTTATAGTTATATTAGAATCAATTATTCCAGCACTTCCATTAGGAGTATTTATTGCCTTTAATATGATGGCATTTGGCAATGTAGTAGGATTTTTAATATCTTGGTTATCAACGAGTTTAGGATGTACACTTTCTTACTTTTTCTTTAAAAACTTTGTTGGTAAGAAGATGGAAAAAGTAATAAAAAAATATCCAAAAGTAGAAAAGCCATTAAAAGCAGTAAAGAAAATAAGCTTTAGTAATTTAGTACTTATAATTGCACTTCCATTTTCACCAGCTTTTCTTATAAATATAGCGTGTGGTTTATCTAAAACTGATTTTAAAAAATTTATAACAGCAATATTAATAGGTAAATTATCTATTATATATTTTTGGGGATTTGTATCAAAAAGTTTGTTAGAAAGTATTACAGATATAAAAACATTAATAATAATTGGAATACTATTAATTGTTAGTTATGCATTATCTAAAATAGTAAATAAAAAATTAAAATTTGAATAGCTTTACTTAATTTACATCTAAAATTATAAATGATATAATATAGTAAACTATGGAGGTAAATATGGAATACATAATAATTGGACTACTAGTACTATTAATCGTTTTAGTAATTGTATTAATTTCTAAAAATAATGTCAAAAACAGTAATGAAGCTAACATGACAGAGCGTCTTGGTAGATTTGAGGTAAATATTAATAAAGAGATAAATGACTTTAAAAATGAACTAAATAGGGGATTAAATGAAGATTTTGATAAATTAAATAATAAAATAGAGACTAGACTTAACTTAATAAATGATAAAGTAAATGAAAGACTAGATCAGAATTTTGAAAAAACAAATAAAACATTTACTAATGTATTAGAAAGACTAAGTAAAATAGATGAGGCACAAAAAAAGATAGATGGATTATCCAATGATATAGTATCTCTTCAAAGTATACTTACTGATAAAAAAAGTAGAGGTATCTTTGGTGAAGTAAATTTAAAACATATACTAGTAAGCGTTTTTGGTGAAAAAAATGACAAAATATATTCTCTTCAATATACACTTCCAAATGGTACAATCGCAGATTCAGTTTTATTCGCACCAGCTCCATTAGGAACAATCGCAATAGACTCTAAATTTCCACTAGAAAGTTATAGAATGATGGTTGATAAAAAACTTCCACAAGAAATAAGAGAACGTTATGAAAAACAATTTAAATCAGATGTAAAAAAACATATAGATGCAATTAGTAATAAATATATAATTGAAGGAGTAACATCTGATCAAGCAATAATGTTTTTACCAGCTGAGGCAATATTTGCTGAGATAAATGCATACCATCAAGATATAATTGAGTATGCCTATAGAAAGAAAGTATGGATTACATCTCCAACAACATTAATTTCAACATTAACGGTTATTCAAATGATTATTAAAAATATAGAAAGAGATAAATATACATCAGTAATTCATGAAGAATTAAATAAACTAGGAGTAGAATTCTCAAGATATAAAGAACGTTGGGATAAACTAGCTAAAAGCATTCAAACGGTTAATAAAGATGTAGAAAGTGTATATATAACAACAGAAAAAATATCTAAGAAATTTGACGTAATAAGTGGAGTAGAAATAGATAAAATTAATAATGAAGACTATGATAAATTAAATGTATAAACTAAGAGAATCAAAAGAATTGATTTTCTTTTTCTTTTGAATAAAAAATAGATATAAATACATAATATTATTGTAAGAAAAACATAAAATCTAATAGGTGAAATTATGATAAGGACACTTCTTTTTTTACTGGGTTTTGGTCTAACAGTAATTGGATTCATGTATATAATCTTATATTTAAATTTACTTACTATGGGATATTCAGTAGTTGATTATATTATGTTTATTTTAAAAAGAAGAGAGTGTATCTATGCCATAATTGGACTTATTATAATAACTATTACTATTTTTTGTAAGGGAGAAAACGATAATGTTATATATATATGATATTTTACTAAATTGGTGTAGAGATAAATTATATGATTTCTTTGAATGGGAAAAAACCGACAAGTTAGAACACGTTAAAAAGATACCACTAATTAGGGTAGAACGAGGACTAATTAATAAATTGTCAACAGAAACAATAAAATTAGACGAATCATTTCCTTCAAAGATTTATAACTTAACAGAAATATATAATTCGAAAAACGTAACAAAAATACCATATGCAATTTTACTAACTGATGGTTTGTCCGCACTAGCAATTAAACTTGACAAATCAGGAAATATAAAATTTAGAAGTAAACTATTAGTAGATGAAGAAGAGGAAATATTATGTTTTTGTAATAGACTAGATAAATATAAATTAAAGTATACTGAAAAGCCAGGAAATACTATAGAAGACTTTACAACAAGAAATGAGAAAAAAATAAGAACCTTTTTACTTAATGATATAGAAACAACATATAAAAAGAAAGATTATGAAAAACTAAAATATTTATATAATGAATATTGTGGTATTACAACAAATAATATAGAATTAATCTATAATAACTTAATGGAAAGTATCCATTATGAAATAAATAGTGGACACATAAAAATTTACAATTTGCTTCAACTAATAGGAAATAAGAACTAGTTTGTATTGGCACTAGTTTTTATTTATGCTATAATTAAGAAGAATAGAGGGTGTAACAAATGAGAGATAAAAAAGGATTTACATTAACTGAATTATTAGCAGTAATTGTTTTAATAGGTGTAATACTAGCAATAGCAGTACCATCATATCAAAGTTATGTTACTAGAACTAGAAAAGAAGTACTAAAGTCATATCAAGCAAATATAATTGATGCCGCAAATCAGTATGCAGCAGAATGTATTGTAAAAAACACCCTAGTAAAGAACTTTGATCAGGACATATGGGGATACCTTAATTTTAAAAATAAAGCTGATATAGCAAAAGATTATAATGACATAAAAGTATATATCAGAAGTGGCAAATCAAATACAAGTGATTTATATTATATAGAAATACAATCTACCACAAACACTAGTATTAATTGTGACACTAGTTTGAATGAAAATAGTGCATCAACCTCAAAAATAACTATTGGAGGCGAAACCTATATAGAAGGTACTGATCCAATAATTAATGGTGGTTCACTTGTAATAACTGGGAAAATAGAGAAAATAAAAGTTAATGGTGATATTATAACTTGCGAAACGAGTGGAATACAAACACCAATAAGCAATTGCGACTTACCCCAAGATCTTAAAGATGGCATGCACACAATAACTTATGGAGATGGAAAAACGTTAAGTTTTGTTATGGATAAAACCAGTCCGAAAATAGAAACAAACAATATTAATACATCACCAACCAATAAAGTAGAATTTACAGTTACAATAACTGATGAATATTTGAAATCGGTAAAGAAACCTGATGAATGTAAAATAGAAGAGGACAAAGAAACCACTAAAAAATATATCTGTACTATAACCGAAAACGACAACTATAGTTTTAGTGCAACTGACAAAGTTGATAATATCGAAACAAAAGATATTACAATATCAAACATTACAAGTGAAAAACCATCTGTAATCTTAAATATAGATAGTGAAGCAGTGTCAAAATCAAAAAGCATAGAAATAGAATACGTATCAGGATCAAATGGCAATGATATAGGATTTAATACTGATCAAAAACTTAAGTGGAGCTTAATTAATAAATCAAATAATCAAGAAGAAAGAACAGGTGAATTTACTAATCTAAGTAATAGAGGAAGTCAAAAGGTTGAAATAAATGGTCTTACTGGAACATACAGATTCATTGTTGAAGGTTTAACAAACAAGGCTGGTAATAAAAATAATGATGAAGAACGTACAATTCGTTTGGATAATACACCACCTTCAGCAGCTGTAGTCTCAAAGCCAAGTAAAGATGAAGAAAAAACAAAATCTGTAGAGTGTGGAGGCCTTGATAATAATGGAAATAGAGAATGCAAAGTGGTATTTTATGGTGGATTTCTTGGCGCAGAAGTAAAAGCTAAACTGAATTTTACTGTAGAAGACATTGGAAGTAGTGAAGTAGGAAAAGTATATTATAGAACTACAAAAGCAGGAAACTTTACAGAAACAACAGTTGAAGCAATTAATAACTTAAAACACAAAGACTTTAACAAAGAACAGCTAAACCTATATATAGAAGTGGTTTTTGCAGATGCACTAGGAAACATTGACTACACTAAAAACATAACAAAGATTACATTTGTTAAGAATTAAAAGGTGAGTGATAAAATGAATAATAAAAAGAAGATATATATTGCACTTGCAATATTAGCAATTATCATATTGGGGATAGGAATAATACTTAATTTTACATCTAATAATGAAAAGCAACCAGCTAAAAGTAATTCCACCGCTAAATATAGCTCAAATGATGCAATAGTAGAATTAAATAAACTATATAACTTAAAAGGCTATTCATTAAATCTTGTTACAGAAACAAAAGAAGAATATGTATTTCAAGTAGTAGTGCAAAATAAAACAAACATTTATAAATTCAATAAAAATACTGGTGAGGTTAAGACCTCAACAAAGTTTGAATAGTGTAAACTTTACTATTAAAGACTGTAAATGTATTTACAGCCTTTTTCTTTTAATATATACTATTAAATAGAGGAAGATTATGAGAAAAGATAATAAAGTGATATATATATTAGATTTTTTAGTAGTAATTGCAATACTAATAAGTGTTATTTCTGCAAATTATATAAAAACACCAAGTAAAAGTGTTGTTGCTAAAAGTGAGGCTCTTACAACATATTTAAGCACAAATTACTTTGCAAAAGAAGAAGAGACTGATAATTCTAGTGAAGAAGAAGAGTCAGTTGAAGAAAAAGAAGAGACTACTAAAGAAGAACCAGTTGAAGAGGTTAAAACTAAGGAAAAAGTAGAAGAAAAAAAACAGATAAAAGAACCAGTAAAAACCGAAAAGCCAAAAAAGAAAGAAACAAAAAGCAATACAAAAGAAGAGGTAAAGCAAGAGAATAAACCATCAAGCGAAGAAAAGGTTATAGAAAAACTAACAGGCTCTCTTGCTGGATATGGTCCAGACTGTTATGGATGCACTTCATTTAGAACCTCATCTGGTAAATATATTGGTGATGGAAATATATATTATGAAGATAAAGAATTTGGAAAAATAAGAATAGTTGCTGGTGATAAATCTTATCCATATGGAACAATAGTAAAATTATCTAATACTGGATATTATTCTGAGCCAATATATGCGGTAGTATTAGATAGAGGTGGAGGAGTAGGTAAAGGCAGGAAATTCTTATTTGATTTACTCTTTGAAACAGAAAAAGATGCTCTTAAAATGGGAAGTAGAAAAAACGTTACATTTGAAATATTAAGATTGGGATATTAAATTTCAATCTTTTTTTAATCTTTATTTTATGTTAATATTAAAATAGGAGAAGTGTATGAAAGATAGAACTATATTTAAAACAATTTTAGCAATAGCATTTTGTATAATTCTTTTAATAGGATTATATATTTTAACAAACTCATTTAATAAGGAGTACACAAATGAAAACGAGAAAATAAAACAAGAAAACATCATAAAAGAGATAAATTCTTCTTACAACAAATATGTTAAAACTAATAAAGAAGCAAAGCTTTATACATTAGATAATAATAAATATGAAGAAATTGGCACAATATCAGCTGATGTAGAATTAGAATTAAATGAAAAGAATGATGATAATGAATACTTTTCTATAAAAGGAATGAATTATTATATAAACTATAAAAATGTACAAAAAATAAATAAAATTAGTGAGAGTAGTAATACAAATTATAAAAAGTATATACCGTTTAATGAAAATATAATAACAAATTCACCAACAAAATTTTATAAAGACGGAAAAGTAAAATATACAATAAACAAAAGTATAGAAGCAAAAATAATTATAAAAGATATTGATAAGTATTATATTGAATACAATAATGAATTATTATATGTAACAAAAGATAATGTAAAAGAAATAAAAAAATCAAAAAACTCAAATGAAAAGCCACGGACTAACATAAGAACACTTACATACCATACTATTTATAATACTAAAACCGAAACATGTACTAATACAGTTATATGTCATCCAATTGAACAATTTAGGGAGCATATGAAGTATTTAAGTGAGAATAATTACTTAACTTTAACAATGAATGAACTAGAACTTTATTTAGATGGAAAGATACAAGTTCCTAAAAAGAGTATAGTAATAACATTAGATGATGGAAAATATGCAACTAATGCGATAAAAATTGTAGAAAAATATAAAGTATATGCAACTTATTTTATAATTACTGGAAGATATGATGTACCACCTAAAAGTGAATATATGAAATATGAGTCTCATACTGACAATCTACATAACAACTATAAATGCAGTGGAGGTAATCAAGGAGGAGAACTTCTTTGCGCTAGTGAAGAGAAAATTTTAAAAGATTTAAAAACTAGTCAGGAAAAATTAGATGGTTCTTTTGCAATAGCATATCCATTCTTTGATTTTAATGAAAGAGCAATAAAATTATTACGACAAGCAGGATTTAGACTAGCATTTATAGGTCAATATGATACAAATGGATATTCAACATCGAAAACAGATAGGATGAAATTAAGAAGAAAAACTATTTTCTCTAGTGACTCATTATCTACATTTGTAAGTTATTTAAAGTAGGAGAAAAAATGAAAAAATATAGATGTAAATCATGTGGATATATAACTGATGAAGAAATAAAAGAAGATTTTTTATGTCCATTATGTGGAGTTAATAAAGAATATTTTGAAGAAATAATTGTATTAGATGAAGAAGAAAAGCCAAAATCAATTCCAGTTGATGAGGATAATCCATCAATACAAAGAATAGTAAAAAGATGTATTAATTGTGGAAGATGCAAAACTATATGTGAAAATATAGTTGGAATAAAATATGATAGAGAGAAATGTAAAAACAATATTTGTATAGGATGTGGGCAATGTATTTTAAATTGCCCAGTAGGTGCACTTGTTACAAAATATAATTATAAAGCAGTAGAACAAGCAATAAATGATGATTCAAAAGTAGTTGTATGTATCACTGCACCAGCGGTAAGAACAAGTCTTGGTGAGTCATTTGGAATGGAACCAGGTACTTTAGTTGAAAAAAAGATAACCTCATCATTAAAAGAAATCGGTTTTGATTATGTATTTGATGTAACCTTTGGAGCAGATTTAACAGTTATGGAAGAAGCAACTGAATTAATTGATAAAATTCAAAATAATAAACGACTTCCAATGTTTACTAGTTGTTGTCCATCATGGGTTAAATATGCTAGAGTTTTTACTCCATTCTTATTAGATAATTTATCTACAACAAAAAGTCCAATTTCTATACAAAGTACAATTATAAAAAAGTACTTTTCAAAGTTGAAAGGCATAGATGAATCTGATATAATTGTAGTAGCACTTACACCTTGTACTAGTAAAAAATTAGAAAGGACTATAAGTGGCCTTGACACTACAGATTTTGTAATAACTGCAAGTGAATATAGTATTTGGTTAAAAGAACGAGGAATAGATTTTAATAAATTACAAGATAAAGAATTTGATTCTCTATTCGGGCGTGGTAGTGGTGCAGGTATAATATTTGGCGCCAGTGGTGGAGTATGTGAAGCTATTGTAAGAACAATGTATTATATGCTTACAAATACAACTCCTTCAAAAAGATTATTAGAGTTTACTGAGGTAAGAGGTCTAAAAAAGGCAAAAGAAGCAACAGTAATTATAAATGGTATCAAAATAAATGTCCTTGTAGTACAATCTCTACCAGCACTTTCCAATATTATAGATGAAGTAAAAGAGGAAAATTCAAAATATCACTTAATAGAGGTTATGAACTGTGTAGGAGGATGTATTGGTGGAGGAGGAGAACCACTAAGCATAATATCAAAACAGGATGAAGTAAGAATAAAAAGATATAAAACTCTTTATGAATGTGATAAAGATGCTAAAATAAAATCATCATATGAAAACCCTGACATTAAAAGAATCTATAAGGAATTCATTGGAAAACCAAGTAATGAAAAAGCACAAGAATTATTACACATAAAGTATAAAGATGAAAGTGACTTATTAAATTAGGAGAGAGAATATGAATATAAAAGGAACAAAAACAGAACAAAATTTAATGACTGCATTTGCAGGTGAATCACAAGCAAGAAATAAATATACTTATTTCGCAAGTAAAGCTAGAAAAGATGGCTATGAACAAATAGCAGCAATATTTGAAGAAACTGCTAATAATGAAAAAGAACATGCTAAAATTTGGTTTAAATTACTAAATGGTGGAGAAATATCTGGAACAGAAGAAAATTTAAAAAGTGCAGCTGAAGGTGAAAACTATGAATGGACAGATATGTATAAAAACTTCGCAGAAACTGCAAAAGAAGAAGGATTAGATGATATTGCAACTTTATTTGAACAAGTTGCTGCTATAGAAAAAGAACATGAAAATCGTTATAAGAAATTACTTAAAAATATAGAAGATGAAGTCGTATTTTCAAATGATGGAGATACTATTTGGATTTGTCGTAACTGCGGACATATAGTAGTTGGTAAAAAAGCACCAGAAGTATGTCCAGTTTGTAAACATAAACAAAGTTTCTTTGAAAGAAAAGCAAATAACTACTAATACAAAGTTGCCAAAAGCAACTTTTTTCTTTTCTATAAAAAGCAAGACATGATATAATGATAGAGGAGGATAATATGAATACAGATATAATTAAACAAATAGGAAAAGATTTAAATATTAAAGAAAGACAAGTTGAAGTTGTATTAAACTTATTAAAAGAAGGAAATACAGTTCCATTTATCGCAAGATATAGAAAAGAAGCAACTGGTTCATTAGATGAAGAAGTAATAAGAAGTATTAATGAGGTATATGAATATCAAGTAAACTTATTAAAAAGAAAAGAAGATGTAATAAGATTAATTGATGAAAAAGGTATGCTTACTGACGAATTAAAAGAAGAAATATTAAAATGTCAAAAATTAGTTGAAGTAGAAGATCTATATAGGCCATTTAAAGAAAAGAAAAAAACAAAGGCTACAGAAGCAATAAAAAATGGATTAGAGCCACTTGCTAATATGATTATGGAATTTAAAAATAGAGATATCAAAAAAGAAGCAAAGAGCTTTTTAAATGATAAAGTAACATCAATAGAAGAAGCAATAGAGGGTGCAAAATATATAATCGCAGAAGCAATTAGTGACAATGCAGAATATAGAAAATACATAAGAGAAAATATTGTTAAGTTTGGAATTATTACAAGCAAGGTAAAGAAAAAAGCACAAGAATTAGACCAAGCTAAAACATATGAAATGTATTATGATTATAGTGAAGCTATAAAATCTATAAAACCACATAGAGTTTTAGCAATCAATAGAGGAGAAAAAGAAGGAATTTTATCAGTTAATATTGATGTA
>UMGO01058746.1_pt1 | contig 18224 bp, 10 predicted proteins | sample 1965301 | NCBI WGS metagenome assembly UMGO01 (sample SAMEA4836074, study PRJEB28245) | human gut metagenome | biome: gut microbiome; material: fecal sample | place: Denmark | collected 2008 | reverse complement strand
TACATTTACAACTTACAGATACAGTGTGTTGCACAATTACACGTGAAAAATTAGAAAACGTACCCCGAAAAATGACAAAACTGCTATGTCGGGGTACATTTACAACTTACAGATACAGTGTGTTGCACAATTACATGCGGAAAAATAGAAAACGTACCCCAAAAAACGACAAAACTGCTATATTGGGGTACAGGACATAAAAAAAGGGCTCAAACACTAATTAGTATGTCATATCAAACTAATTAGTGCTGAACCCATACAAATTCAATAGTGATAAAAATCAATCCATCTTATAACTAATGAAGTATTTATATTGATTAACAATTATTAGAAAGTCATATTCTTTTAATGAGAAATCAAACTAAGATAACTTCCTTTATCTTTTCGATTTCTTTAACGAGAATACAAACTAAGATAACTTCCTTTATCTTTTCGATTTCTTCAACGAGAATACAAACTCTGTTCCAACGCCTTCGGTGCTGATTACATCGATTGTTTCGTTGTGTCCCATAATAATTTCTTTTACGATGGCAAGTCCGATTCCGGAGCCTGTTTTGTCACGACCACGGGAAAGGTCGGTCTTGTAGAATCGCTGCCAGATTTTGTCGATGCTGTCCTGTGGGATTCCCATACCAAAATCCTTAACGGAACAATATTGTTTTTCACCTTTGTTATAAAGCTTGATTATAATCTTTGAACCCGGATTACTGAACTTAATGGCGTTATCAAGTAGGTTGTAAAGAACCTGTTCAATCTTGCCTTTGTCAGCGTATACATTGCAGTGCTTTGGTGGAAACTGAATAATCAATTCAATATTCTTCTTCTCGCAACTGCCCTGGAAAGTATCAACTGTTGAAGCGATAACTGATTCCATATTAAAGTCTTCAAAAATAAGTTCAGGACCGGTGCTGTTCCAACGGTTAAGGTCACGCAATCCTGAAGTAAGCTTTTCGAGACGGTTAGCCTCAGATAAAACAATTGAAAGATATTTGTTGTAATCTTCCGGTGGAATTGTTCCATCCATTATAGCTTCAATATAGCCCTTTATAGAAGTTAAAGGAGAGCGGAAATCATGGGAAATATTAGAAATAAATTCCTTTTGATAAGCTCGTGAGTTGTTTAACTGCTTAGACATATATTGAAGTGAGTGCGCCACGTCACCTATTTCATCGTCATTGTTAACCTTAAGTCCTTCGTATTCAAAATTACCTTTGGCATATTCCATTGCCACAAGTCTAATCTGCTTAAGTGGCAAATAAATAAACCACATAAAGTTAAAGAATATGATAAGTGAAAGAGCCAGTATAATTGCGTAAGTAACGTAGAAAATAAGTGTTACATCATAGCAGCTTTTTTTTATAATGGAAGTAGGCATATGCGCCACAATATATCCATAAGTCTTATTATTATTTTTAACTTCGTAGACAACACTTAAAGTGTCGGTTTTAAAAATATTATAAAATTTGCCAATCTTGTAATGCGTATTCTTGTAATCATCAGGCTTGAATTTTTCAATCAAAATATTAGAAGAATCTTTTGAAAGATTATTTGTTGTGCCTGTGTAATAAAATGGTTTGCGGTTACTATCAAGAATAAGTATGTCACAGTTCAGTACGTTGTTAAAATCATTTAAAAACTGCTTAGGATTGTCTAAATCATCAAGTGAGTTGTCCACGCAGTCCACAGCATTACTTCCTATTACAGAGGCATATTTGTAAAGGGTGTTAATGTTATTGGTCAGAAGATGATTATAAATCAAGTTATTTGACCAATAAGAAATTAACAAAAAACCTAATATTGCAAAAGAAAAATACCCTGTAAAAAATTTAGTTAAAATAGAATTTTTCATATTTAGTTATGTACCTCGAATCTATATCCTACACTCTTTCATATTTAGTTATGTACCTCGAATCTATATCCTACACTCCAAACTGTACCAATTGACCACTGATCCGTGTCAGCAATTTTTTCACGAATACGTTTAATGTGAACGTCTACAGTTCTTGTATCTCCGGCATATTCATAACCCCAGATATGGTCAAGAAGTTGCTCTCTTGTAAATACTTGATTAGGTGATGAAGCAAGGAAGTACAATAATTCAATCTCTCTTGGAGTCATTTCAACAGGTTTGCCCTTGTAAATAACTTCGTAGTTTGAAAGATTAATAATAAGGTCCTTGTATTCAACACGTTTTTCATCAGGCTTCTTTTCGACAGGAGCCGGAGCTTCAGTGTAACGTCTGAGAACTGCCTTAACACGGGCAACAAGTTCCTTTGAGTCAAAAGGTTTAATAATATAGTCATCTGCACCAAGTTCGAGACCTAAAACTTTGTCGAAAACTTCTGTTTTGGCAGAAAGCATAATAATAGGAACCTTTGATTCTCTTCTTATCTCACGGCATACTTCGTATCCGTCAAGACCAGGTAACATAATATCCAACAAAATAAGATTTGGAGCATATTCTTTAAACGCATCAAGAGCCGACTGGCCATCATGCTCAATACGTGTTTCGTAGCATTCCTTAGTTAAATATAAAGATATAAGGTTTGCAATGTTTTCATCATCGTCAACTATTAAGATTTTCTGTTTGTTTGCCATTTTAAATCCTCCTGTTAAAAAAATCTATTTAAATTCTACAACTGTTGCACCTGCACCACCTTCGCCATGTTCACCTGTTCTGTAGGATTTTACATAGCTACATTTCTTAAGATGGTTTTGAACTGCATTTCTAAGAGCTCCGGTGCCTTTGCCGTGAATAACATATACCTGTGGCAAATGTGCAATGTAAGCATCATCTAAGTATTTATCAAGTTGAGAAATAGCTTCGTCAACTGTTTTTCCAATTAAATTAATTTCAGTTTTAATATTCATAGACTTGTTCATTTTAATCTTGCCTGTTGAACCACGGGTTAAGCCTGGTGCCTTAATATCAGGTTCGTCAATAATTTCAAGGTCACGAATATTAACCTTAGAGTTTAGTATACCCATTTTTACTGTAAGATTACCGGCTGCATTAGGCAATGAAGCAACAGTACCGTTAAGATTCATGCTCAAAACTTTTACACCTGTGCCAAGCTTAAAGTCGGAAGGCTTGTAAGCCTTTTTAGGTTTGGCAGCTTTAATTGATGAGCCAACCTGGTTCTTTTTAAGCTTTGCTCCAACATTACTTCTGGATTTTTCCATTTCGCGGGTATTGCCGGATTTTCCATATTTATTAATAGTTTTGATAGCTTCGTCGGCTGTTTCCTTAGCTTCCTTAAGAATGTCAACAGCTTCTTCGCGTGCCTTGTTAAGGATTTTGTCACGCTGTTCATTAAGCTTTTCTGTCTTAAGTTCATAATCACGTTTAAGTGATTTAATCTGAGACTTGTAAACTGCAATAGTTTCCTGATCTTTTTCAATCTGGATTCGCTGTCTTTCTATTTCGGACAAAACATCCTCAAACTGCTCATTATCTGAATCGATGTGAGACTTAGCATCTTCAATAATGTAGTCAGGAAGACCTAACTTGCTTGAAATAGCAAAAGCATTACTCTTTCCTGGAACACCAATAAGAAGTCTGTAAGTTGGTCTGAGTGTTTCTACGTCAAACTCGCAACTAGCGTTTTGAACTCCCTCAGTTGATAAGGCAAATAATTTTAATTCACTGTAATGTGTTGTTGCCATAATTCTTGAACCGATGTTTTTAAGGAAAGTAAGAATTGAAATGCCAAGGGCTGCACCTTCCACAGGATCCGTTCCTGCACCAAGTTCATCGAAAAGTACCAGTGAATCCTGATCTGCCTGATTAAGTATATTAACAGTATTAACCATATGAGCTGAAAAAGTACTTAAACTTTGTTCAATGCTCTGTTCGTCGCCAATGTCAGCAAAAACTTCTTTGAAAACTGCAAGTTTGCTGCCCTCAAAAGCCGGAATATGAAGTCCCGCCTGGCCCATAAGCGTTAAAAGTCCTACAGTTTTAAGTGAAACTGTTTTACCACCGGTGTTAGGACCTGTAACAATCAAAAGGTTAAAGTCTTTTCCAAGATGAATGTCTATAGGCACAACCTTTTTAGGATCCAAAAGAGGGTGGCGTCCCTTCTTAATATTAATCTGTCTTTGATCATTAAACTCAGGCATTGAAGCTTTCATTTCTTTTGCAAGAGAAGCCTTAGCGAAAATAAAGTCAAGCTTAGGTAATATTTTCATGTCTGTTTTTAATTCGTAAATATGTTCAGCGCAAGCCATACTAAGGTTTGCAAGAATAATCTGGATTTCATCAGCTTCCTTGCCTTCTAACTCGCGGAGTTTATTGTTAAGTTCAACAACAGCAGCAGGTTCAATAAACAAAGTAGAACCTGTTGAAGACTGGTCGTGAATAATACCGTTAACATTGCCACGGTATTCCTGCTTAACAGGTACACAATAACGTCCATCCCTCATTGTAATAAGGGCATCCTGAAGATAAGTGTGACCTGACTGGGAATTAATGAGAGATGACAACTGGCTGTGAACACGGTCGTTGGTAATCTTCATCTGTCTTCTTATATTTTTTAGATTAGCAGATGCATCGTCAGCTATTTCATCCTCTGAAATAATACATCTTTCAATGTCATTCTTCAAATTAGTTAAAGGTTCAATAGCCTCAAACATATCATCAAGACTATCTCTTTCAGCCTCATCATCACGGCGGGAGAAAGTTTTAACTCTTAAGGCAACTTTTAAAAGGGAGTCAATTCTAAGTAATTCTCCGGTGCCAAGAGTACTTCCAATCTCTAATCTTTTAATGGATTCGCCAATATTGTGAATACCTGAGAAAGAAAGGCTTCCTTTCTGCCAGATTCGTGATAAGGCATCACCTGTCTGTTTCTGATTTTCTTTTATTTCATGAATATCGGCAGATGGAACAAGTGCGTGGCAAAGCTTCTTGCCAGGCTCAGAACCTGCCTGATTTTCTAACATTTTTATTATTTTATAGTATTCAAGGGTTTTAAGAACTTTTTCGTTCATGATAAAGCCTCCAATTCTTGTATTTAGGTACATAATCAATTATAATAAAGATTGACTGTCAGGTAAAGAAAATCTTAACATTTGGAGGAAAAGATGAGATATATAGAAACATTAAGAGAGGGCGAAAGAATTCAGGAAATATATTTGTGCAGACAGAGAACTACTGCAATGACTAAAACAGGAAAAGAATACGAGAATGTTATTCTTCAGGACAAAACAGGTTCCTTGGACGCCAAGATATGGGATCCGCACTCAATGGGGATAGATGAGTTTGATGCACTTGATTATGTTGAAGTAAATGGTGATGTAACAGTATTTAACGGTCAGACACAGCTTAGTATTAAGCGTGCAAGAAAGATTAGCGAAACAGACGTTGACCCGACTAATTATTTACCATGTACTAACAAAAACATTGACGAAATGATGATGGAATTAACAAAATTCATCGCCGGTGTTAATAACCCTTATTATAAACAGGTTTTAACAAAACTATTTATTGACAATACAGAATTTGCGGAAGCATTTAAGAAGCATTCGGCAGCCAAAAGCGTGCATCACGGTTTTATTGGCGGCTTGCTTGAACATACATTATCTGTTGCAAAAATGTGTGACTTTTTTGCAAAGCAGTATCCTATTTTAAATAGAGATTTACTTATGACATCAGCTATTTGTCACGATATTGGAAAGGTTTATGAACTTTCAGACTTTCCAATGAATGATTACACAGATGCAGGTCAGTTACTTGGACACATTGTTATGGGCTCAGAAATGCTTGGAAAGATTATGGATTCAATTCCTGATTTTCCAACTAAGTTAAAGAATGAATTGAAGCATTGTATTCTTGCACATCATGGAGAGCTTGAATATGGTTCACCTAAAAAACCGGCTCTTATTGAGGCAATGGCACTTAATCTTGCAGACAATGCAGATGCAAAGATTGAGACAATGACAGAACTTTTAAACAGTAACAGTTCTGCTTCATCAGACCAGTGGTTAGGATACAACAGATTGCTTGAAACTAATGTTAGAAAGACAAGCGAATTAAAGTAATAAATAAATAGATAATAATACAAATACGCAATAATTAGCATAAATATGCGAAAAAATATACAGATAATTATTTAAAGGAATTTTCATGATTAAGAAAAATGATATTTTAGATTTAACAATTGAAGATTTAGGCGTAAACGGAGAGGGTATAGGCAAAGTTGATGGCTATACTCTTTTTGTTAAAGACGGAGTAATCGGCGACAAAGTTACAGTAAAGGTTATGAAGGCTAACAAGAATTTCGGGTTTGCCAGATTAATGGAAATAAAAGAGCCTTCTAAAGATAGGGTTTCGCCAAGATGCAGTGTGGCAAGACAGTGTGGCGGATGCCAAATTCAGTGCATTAATTACAAGGAGCAGCTTAGATTTAAGAAGAATAAAGTGTACAACAACCTTGTGCGAATCGGTGGTCAGAGCGACTTCGTAATGAATGATGTAATGGGAATGGATGAGCCTTTTAACTATAGAAATAAGTCTCAATTTCCAGTTGGAATGGATAAGGAAGGAAATATTATTTCAGGTTTTTATGCAGGAAGAACTCATTCTATTATAAATATAGACAGTTGCGACCTTGGCTTAAAAATTGATGGCCGTGATGTAAACAAAGAAGTCATGGATACCGTAAAGGCATTTATGACTAAGTATAGAATTGCACCTTATAATGAAGTAACTCACAAGGGCCTGGTTCGACACGTACTTATTAGAATTGGTGCAAAAACAAAGCAGATAATGGTTTGCGTAATTATAAATGGCAAGAATCTTCCAAACAAAGAGAAGCTGGTTGAAGAGTTATGTAAACTTGAAGGAATGTATAGCATTTCTCTTAACATTAATACTAAGAAAAGCAATGTGATTCTTGGGGACAAGGTGATTAACTTATATGGCCCCGGATATATTGAGGATTATATTGGAGATGTGAAATTTAGAATTTCTCCGTTGTCATTTTTCCAGGTCAATCCTGTTCAGACAGAGAAATTGTACAATAAAGCTTTAGAATATGCAGATTTAACAGGCAATGAAATGGTATGGGATTTGTATTGTGGAATCGGCAGCATATCACTATTTCTTGCAAAGAAGGCAAAGCAGGTTCTTGGAGTTGAGATTGTGCCTGCGGCAATTGCTGACGCAAAAATAAATGCTAAGATAAATAACATCGACAACGCAGAATTTTTCGTTGGAGCAGCAGAAGATGTGGTAACGGAATATTTTGATAACCACGCAGGGGATGCAGAATGCAAGCCGGATGTTATAGTGGTAGACCCACCACGAAAAGGCTGCGATGAAAAACTGCTTTCAACAATAGTCAAGATGAACCCTAATCGTGTGGTTTACGTAAGCTGCGACAGCGCAACGCTGGCAAGGGACGTAAAGTGGCTAGGGGAAAACGGCTATAAGCTTATTGAGGTAACGCCATGTGATATGTTTGGGCAAACAACACATGTAGAGTGCGTGGTTGCACTACATCGGGTCGATATGTAAGAATCCTTATTTTTTTGAAAGGAGCATTTGAAAATGGAAGAAATTAAGAATGTTAATCTGACACAATTGAAACCTTTTAAAAATCATCCCTTTAGGATTTCTTCACAATCCAAAATATAACGTATATCCAGTCATCGAATTTATTGAAAAGCACATTAGTAAACTTTGCGAAGAAGGTGTTGTATGGGCAGGATATTTTATGTGTCTAGAAAAAGATGGATAAAGCAATAGATAATTGAAATTCAAGAGAAAACGTAGTAAAATACAAACATACAATTGTACCATTGGACGGAATTATAAAATAGTATAATACAGAAACTATAACACAGATAAAATGATAAATGGTGCTTTGGGTTAACGATATAAAAAGAAAGGGGAATAAGATATGAGCAGGAGCATAAAGAAATGTTTTGCAGTTATGCTAGCACTCGTTGTTTTCGTGTCGGGGATGAGCAATATGTCATTATCTACATTGGCAGATGATACAATTCAAGAAACAACTGCGATTTCTGAAGAGACAACTGATACAAAAGAAAACAAGACGCCTGCAAAAGAAGATGCAACGCCTGCAAAAGAAGATGCAACGCCTGCAAAAGAAGATGCAACGCTTGCAAAAGAAGATGCAACGCCTGCAAAAGAAGATGCAACCCTTGCAGAGGAAGATGCAACAGTGTGGGAAGAAAGCACCAAAGATGTAACAGCAGAATTGGGACGTGCTAAAAATCCTGTGGAAAAAATTGTGGATACGCCTTTGAAAAAAGCTGTTAGAGCAGTTCTTCCGGAACCAAGCGGTCTGGGAAGATTTGAGGCAGAAAATTGCGATACTGTGCACGGCTCAGGAAGTGAACCAAAGAAAAACAGTGGCAATGAAAATTTTTCGAATAGTGGTTGGGTTTCCGACATGAATACATGGCCGAATGATGAACCTTCCTACATTACGACAAATGTAAATTGTCCGTCTGCTGGAAGATATGAAATCAAAATCGGATATACTGCTGGGATTAATGGTATGGGCGATGATAAAAGTAAGCCGACAGAAATTGACGTCAGAGTTAACGATGGAGAGTGGATTCATATAGATGGTGTTCCTTTAACAGATTCTTGGAATACTGTTAGTGTCGTTAGTAAAGAAATTAATTTAAAGAAGGGTAATAATAAGATTGATGTTACAGGTGCGCGCAATGTGTGGTATGGTGATACCAATAATTGGCAGTGGGTCAATCTGGATTATTTTGACCTTGTGGCAATAGAAGTGCCGGCAGAAGGCAGACATGAAGCAGAACATGCTGATTCATATACACAAGGCGGTGCAAAGAATCCGGCTAAAGTTGATATCAATGCAGATAATGATTGGAATAAAAAGTTTTCGGGAAGTGGATATGTTGGCAACTTAAATTCCTATCCTCTGGATGATGAAGGAAAGGATATTCGTTCCTATCTGACACAGAAATTATACGCTGAAAGACCGGGAAAATATTTGTTGACCATAGGATATGCGTATAGAAATAATGCAGGTGATGGCAGCAAACCTACGAATATTGATGTCAGATTGAATGGAGGATCATGGAAATCTGTTACAGCAAACCAAACGGCAGATTGGAATGATGTAAGAGAGGTTAGCACTGTTATTGAATTAAAACGTGGAGAAAATACCATAGATATAACAGGTGCAAGTAATATATGGTATGCAGGAACAGGAGATTACTGGCAGCAGATTAATTTAGACTATTTTGATATTTCTTCTCCTTTAGCAGAAGGAATACATGAAGCAGAAGAGTATCATGTATCCGGAAACAAAAGTGACGATAAGCAGTATAAAATAAAAGATGATGGTGGTGGCATTTATTCTGAAAATAAATATGCAACTATTTGGAATACTCTGACAGGTGAGGAACATGAGTACCTGGGGTATAATGTTTATGCACAGCATGCAGGTAAATATAAGCTTGCTGTTAAATATGGAACCAAATATGATGGAGATATATTTGTAAAGATAGGAAAGGGAGAATGGAAACAACTTTCCGCTCCGTCTACAGGAGAGTGGAATGTAGTAAAGACCGTAGAGATGGACATTACATTGCCAAAAGGTGAGAATACAATATATATTGCCGGACGCCAAACAACGGGCAATAAATATAACGAGTATATCAATATTGATTGTTTCGAATTAACACGACAGGTAGATAAGTCCAATATCGCATTGGATAAGCCGGTCAGAACCAGTGGTAACCGTAGTGATGATGTCAATGATAAGGATAATTATAAAAGGTACTTTCCGGAAGAAGCGGTAGATGGTTATGATGATTCCAGATGGGGAGGTCGTGCAAATCAGAATGAAAACTGGTTTGAGATAGATCTTGAGGGGATTTATGAAATCAATCAGGTTATGTTGAAGTTTGAACGTGCCTATCCAAAGGATTTTGAAATTCAGGTTTCCAGAGACAGAAAATCATGGACGACTACAGAAACTGTAAAGGGCTGGACACCTTCCGAGAATGCAGATCCGAATGCAAAATACCAATGGAATTCTAATATTTCTTATCATGGAAAGGCAAGATATATCAGAATTAATGCGACAAGTCTTAAAAATAAAGGTTGGGGATTGTCTATTTGGGAGTTTGTTGTAAAAGGCGATAAACTGCCGGCAGATGTGAAAGATGTGGCAGTAAATAAAACAGCAACAGCAAGTTCAAGTAACGAGAATGAAGTTGCATGGGCGATTGACGGAAAAGATGACTCCAGATGGGGATCTATCAGTGGAGATGCGCAGTGGTATCAGATTAACCTTGGAAAAGAATATGCGTTACACAGTGTAGACTTAAAATTTGAACGTGCGTATCCGGAGGACTTTACAATTAAAACATCGAAGGATGGAAAGTCATGGGAGACAATAAAGACTGTAACCGGATGGAAAAATCCAGGGTCAGCAGGCAATCTTAGTTCCAGTGCCAGAGTTGGATATAGCTTTAAACTGGACAGTGAAAAAAATGCATCTTACATTCGGATAGAGTCATCGAAAGCTGCTAATAGCTCATGGGGACTATCTATCTGGGAGTTTGAAGCATGGGGTAAGGAAACGAATTTACAGGAATATTGGAAAGATGTTCAAGGGAAAAAGTACGGAATTTATCCGGTCGATAAACTATATGATAAAACCGAAACGGAAAAAGCGGCTCATATGAAGTATGCGGATGGATCGGAAAAAGATTATACAATATTAAATTCAGATTTGGTGCAGGGAGATGTATTAGCCACAAATGACACTTATGAAGTCGTTTATGAACCAGGCAAAAATAATTACATCTATTTCTACGTTAATCCAAGAGATATACATATTGATTTTGGAGAAGATGAAAATAACGAGAAAGATAAAGTACGTTGGTCTGGAAATTCGAAAGATGCAAACCTTGTTAAAAATAATAACAAGTGGGGGGCAAATGATTATAATAGTGATGTTTTAGAATTCTGTGGGCAGAAAGCAGCCACTGTTCAGTATAAAATTAAGGATTTGGGAAATAAAGATTCTGTTAGCACATGGATTGGATGTCAGATTTATGGTACAACAAACAATGTAAGTGATCTTGGTAAGAAAGATCCTAAATTTGAAATTAAAATTAAAATTAACATTACAAAAGCACATAGCCTTTCCATTGTAGACACTATTGAAGAGGATGGTTGTCTGGGTGTGAAGGATCCCCAAAATATTAAATATAAATGGCAGAGAAGCAGTGATGGCGTAAACGACTGGCAGGATATACCAGAGAAGAGAGATGACATGCAGGTATTGTATAATGGTGGAAAGAAACTTGATGTTTCTCGTGATGCAGGTGGTGGTATGTATTACCGTGTCAGTGAAGATGGAAAAGACGATTGGTCATTGGTATATAGAGTAAACTACTATAATAATGTACAGAATGGTGACTTTGAAAATCCGATTATGTGCACACCGGGAAAATCAGGAGCGTCGTTCCCATTTAACGCGAATGGGGATGAACAGCAATATCCGAATGGATATCCGGGGCTGTATTGGAAAACAACAGGACCAGGCTGGCAAAGTATTAATGGCGGTACCAAGGTTGGTCATGATATTGAAATTGTTAATGGTAGAAATCTGAAAGTAAATAAAGAGTACCAGGAAGGTCAGTTTTCCGTAACTTATGAGGAAATGTATAAAGATGGGACCCATGGTGATCAGTTTGCTGAATTGAATTGTGAGAATATCGGGGCGTTGTATCAAGATATTCTGACAACACCTTCATCAGAGTGTTATTGGGATTTGGATCATGCAGGACGTTGGAATCAAAATACGATGTATGTCGTGGCAATGGCGGCAAGAGATGCAAGGAAATATATGACTCCAGAGCAGTTGAATCCAAATAATGGTATGTCAGATACCTTTATCCAAAAACTGAAAGCAATGGATAATAATAATAAGTTGGTGAATTCCACAGGATATGATGAGGGAACAGAAATCAATCTCAAGGATGGAATTGTGGCAAGAGTATGGAAAGTTCGTAGCGAGTCTGTTGCAGCAGGGCATTGGGAACACCATAAAGGAAAGTATAAAGTGCCGAGTGAAGATAAGGATCATTTAACACGTTTCTTCTTTGTTTCTGTAGAGGGTGGCGGAAAAACACAGAGTGCAATCCGCAATGGTGGAGACCTTACCGTAGGAAACCTTTTGGATAATGTTTCCTTTGAAATGAGGAAAAATTATTCCATAACATATAAACTTCAGGAATATGATGCAAATGGCAAGCTAAACACAGTAACAGAGCATACAATAGAGGGGAAAACGGTTCCTGGTGGAAAGGTAGTTGTTCCTAGTAGTTTTAAGCAAGACGGTACAACTTACAATCTGTCCGACTATACTTTAACAAATGCAAAAATGAACGATAAGGACTTCTATTATAATAATAAAGGGCAGATGACTGTAGAATTTAATCATGATACATTAGTTCTTGTGTATGTAAAAAATATTATAACGGTCACAAAGATTGTGCAGGGTGTGGAAGCAAAAAATCTTCCGAAGGATTACAAGGTGACCGTTGAATTAGCGAAAGTAAATGGAAATCAGAAGAAATTAGTAACACTGAGTGATTTTAAAGAAATCGAAAAAGTGAATGCGAATGATGCCGGAGGGCTTTTCGCAAGTGGAACGATTCAAGCTTCAGAGTTAGGCTTACAGGATGGTGACCGATATACAGTTGTTGAAAAGGTTGACAGAACATTCAATGGTAAAGATAACAATAGTTATGCATTGGTTAAGATTACTAACAGCATTAATGAAAAAATTAATAATTTGCCAGTAAATGCAAATCAACAATTTGAGTATTCAATTGATACAAACGGAATTAATTATAAAGGAAGTCAGTCAAATTCAGCGACAATCACCAATATTTATAAGCCGACACATACGATTAAAGTTACAAAGAATGTAGAAGGCAAATTTGGTGAACGGGATAAGCCATTTAAATTCACGTTGACATTGAGTGAAGCAGCGGTAAGTTATAATGATGACAACTTCCCGAATGATAGAAAGGTAACGTCAAATGGTTCTACATATAGTTTCAGTCTGAAACATAATGAAAGCATTGAATTTGTAGTACCGGATGGCTGTACTGCCAGCGTTTCGGAAGATGATTATTCATCAGAAGGATATGTTACAACGTGGAATTCAGAAATTAAGAAAGTAGTAATTTCTGAGGACAAATCGACTACATGTACCAACACACGTGACCTGACTCCTACCGGTTTGAACAATAGAGCAAAGCCATTTATCATTTTACTTGGTTGTGCATTATTGGCAGTAGCTTGTTTTGTGGCAGGAAAAAAAGGAAAATTTAGAAAGTTAGGCTGAAGAGAATAACTGTAAAAAATAATTTTCGGGAAGGGAATCTTATGGCATCAAAGAACATGAAGGATATTTCGAACTTGTTAAAAAATCTTAAGTTCCGAAAAAAAATGTTCGGGGGGATAGATGAAAAAGACGTTTGGCGAAAGCTGGATGAATTGCAGGAAGAATATCAGAATGTTTATGATGCCAAAGGAACCGCCAAAGAGGCAGAGGACATAGATGATCCCGAAGAGGTAATTAAAAACAAAAGAAAGAAACTGTTTCAAAAAGAAGAAATTATCATATTCTTTGAAAGACTGGTTTTTCTGGCGGCATTGGTGTATATTATATTTGGTGTGATTTTTGGGATTACACCAATGAAAAATAAAGATATGTCACCGAAAATCAATGCAGGAGATTTGATGCTTTTCTATCGCTTGGAGAATAACTTTAGCATTAGAGATGTGGTGATTTTTGAAAAAGATGGTGTTTCGTATACTGGGAGAATCGTTGCAAAAGGTGGCGATACGGTAGAAATCACCAATGAAGCAGAAGTAAAAGTTAATGGTTCGTTGCTTGCAGAAAATGATATATATTATTCGACACCTATGTATGGTAATAATGTATCATATCCGGTTACGCTCAGAGAAAATCAATATTTTATCTTGTGTGATTACCGTGAGGGAGCAAAGGACAGTCGATATTTCGGCGCAGTAGAAATGGAAGAGATTAAGGGAAAAGTGATTACAATTATAAGAAAAAATGAATTGTAATTGAAGCGCTGATTTGTAATTTATTGTGTATTACGGAGGGCAGATTGGAGAAACAATATCAATGAATCTGACAGAGAAATATAATCCATATGTATCTCTGTGATAAAGGTAGTATTTTGGTACTTCCTATAGAATATGTAAAAAAAATAATAAAAGAAAGGATGTTTATTATGAATTCGAAAAACAAAAAAATAATAAAAGAAAGGATGTTTACTATGAATTTGAAAAACAAAAAAATCTTTAGCCGCATAGCAGCAGGTGTTATGACGGTGGCAATGGCAATTACATTATTGCCGGGAACTATGAAAACAGTGAATGCAGCAGAACCTGTAACAAGCGCTTCACTTGATGTAAATTTGTATAAGAGAGCAGATGTATATGCTCCAAATACAACATTTGAATTTGAGGTTACTAATTTAACAGCAGAACAGGCAAAAGCAACAAATGGTGGTAAGGATTTAAAGCCACCGTTTAAAAATGCGCCAGCAGGTGCTGTAAAACCAGGAACAATTGAATTAGCACCGGCAGCAGAAGATTTAACTGAGACATCTATTAGTAAAAAACTTACATTTACCTTAGTTGCAGATAAATTTACAACGGAAGGTATCGGAACTTATCGTTATAAAGTAAAGCAGAAAGAGGGGACCTATGAAGGCATTAAATATGATGTCGGAGAGAGATATTTAGATGTTACTGTTGCTACAGATGGAACCAATTTTTATATTGCAAGTGCATCTTTAGTCTTGTACCAAGAAGATGGGCAACTTGTAAAGAGTGGAGCTTTTGTAAATACATATGGTGTTAATAAGCCGGATACAGAGAACCCAGTTCCAAAGCCAGACGGAACAGTAAACGATTTAGTTATTAGTAAGACAGTAACTGGTAACTATGGTGAAAGAGATAAAAAGTTTATCTTTGAAATTACAATTAACGGTGCAGAAGGCGAATGGTATAATTTAGAAGGACAACCGGCAATTAAAAAAGGTATCGCTGCAAGAATTGAACTGAAACATGGAGATACAGTGAAAATTTATGGTTTAACTGAAAATGATACCTATACAATTAAAGAGCTAGAAGCAGACGACTATAAAACAACATTTGAGACAAAATTGAATGGTACTAATAAGGCCGGTGGAAGTGGAAATATTAAAACAGCAACAGGTACCATTGATGCTGGAACTTCATTACAGACACAGGAAGTTGCATTTACCAATGACAGGACCGGTTCCGCAACAGGTTTTGCTTCAAGTTACGGACCATATGCACTTATGGTTGTTTTAGCAGGTGCTGTAGCATTTGTATTATTCCGTAAGAAAAGAGCAGAATACTAAAAATTAGAATAAGTTTGTGAGAGTTTTTACACGTGAAACAAGTAATTGCGTGATATGGAAAGGATATCAAGGTGGGGATAGCAGTAAAATGTGCAAGGGTTGGAAATAAAATACTTAGTTTTATAGCCATGGTGTTGGTTCTGATTATGCTGTTATATGGTGGTTATTCGTTATGGAATACCATAATGATATATCGTGGGGCATTTTCATCCAATGATTTGCTTAAATACCAGCCTACTGGGGATGGGCCGAATAGCATTACGCTAGGAGAACTTATGAAATTGAACAAGGATGTGGTTGGATGGATTAAAATTTTTGATACCCATATTAGTTATCCTGTTGTTCAGGGAAAAGATAATCAGGAATATTTGAACAAAGATGTATTTGGTGAATTTTCCTTTTCAGGTTCTATCTTTTTAGATTATCGAAATGCTTGTGATTTTACTGACAGTTATTCAATTATTTATGGTCATCATATGGAATATGGTGCTATGTTTGGAGATGTTGTTGAATTTAAAAATGATGATTATTTTCAGGAGCACAAGACAGGAGCATTGTTTTTGTTAGATGATACATATAAGATTACATTGTTTGCGTGTGTAGAGACTCAGGAATTTAATAACAAAATTTATAATCCAATCGTCCAAGGTAAAGACAATTTAGATACCCTTTTGAAATATATTAAGGACGAAGCAGTTCAGTATCGTGATATTTCTCTGAATCATGATGATAAGATTATCGGACTATCAACCTGCGCTGAAGCAGGAACGAATGAACGAGTTGTCTTGTTTGGACGGTTGGATAAATAAAAAAACAAGTAAAGATGGAGGTACTATAATATAATATGAAAAACAAGATGAAACAGTTTGGTATATTGCTGCTACTTCCATGTTTCGTTACACTTCTGCTGTTCCAGACACAGGCATATGCAGAAGAAAAGGTATATTGTACCGCTTCTATTCCGGTAGAGATTAAGACACTAGGGGATTCGGTACCTTCAGGTATTGAGTATAAAGTGGTAATTAAATCTGAAAATGAAACAAACCCTATGCCAGATGTAAAAGAGGTTACGATTAAGGATAATGGCAAAGTAGAAATTGGTCCCATGACTTATACAAAACCGGGAAGATATAATTATTTCATTTCTCAGGAAGCGGGTAATGTAGAACATTTTACTTATGATAGTGCTGTTTACACGGTAACAGTCTCCATTGAAAATGATGGAAATGGTGGTTTGAAGTCTGTAATATATGCAGTGGAAAATGGAGCTACGGAAAAAACAGATGACGTAGTCTTTTCGAATACATACGAAGCGGTAACAACATCAGCAGTGACGACGACAGCAGCACCGACAGTAATTTTAGAGAAACCAACAACTCCAAAAGAAACAGTAACAGTGATTACAAACCCACCGGAAAATGCACCTAAAACAGGTGAGAGAATTATTTCTGCAATTGTTGTTGGCATATTAGGTATTTCAATGTTGGTATTGAGTATTGTTATGAACAAAAAAAGAAAAGCAGAAAAATAATAAAAAATATGGAAGAAAGGATGGCATTGATATGTATCCTTTCTTTTTTTGACCGACAAGGAATAAAATTTAAGTGAAAAAACGTTACAAACTCGGTCAAAATGCACTAAAAAAATGTTAAAACTTTAAGGTAAAAAGAGTTCGCAAGCGAACTCTTTTTTAATGCTTCCGTTTTCCATCATACCAATCAAGAGTGTGTTCAGATATGTCTTCTGTGAAGGAGTTAGCGACAGGCATTTTTCCACCATATTTAGAATACCAATCATCAGGATATAACACATCATTTTTCAGATAAGCTTTTGAGGTGTTCACATCTTCTGATTCCCCTTTTCGAAGTTTTCTGGCAACAACAACAGAACGGCAGTTGTCAATTTCATAGGTACAGGTTGAGAGCATAAGTAATGAGTCTTTTTCATTTACGGTCACAGGACACTGATAGAGAGAACGCATTTCTACTTGATGAAGAAAGTCTAGAAATTCCTCATTATCATTAAATTCACCTTGCATATAATCAAAACCGTCGTTATGGGAATAAGTTCCTGAGACTCTCATAAACGAAATGATTTTCCATTTGGATTCATCATAGATGGAGTCAAATATGAGGATAGGATGCTTTTTGTAAAATTCTATATCTTTATATTTTGGAAGTTGAAAAAACATCATTCGAGTAGATTCCATATTGTGGCCATGGATTACAATGTTTTTTGTAGGAGTCTCTACATTACAATTGGCATCAATATATAGGCAGCCATTTTTATCCGTGTCTCCTTTTAAATTATGGTGCAGATAAAAATCGGAGTTTTTTTCTCCCTGAACGACAGGATAATCAATATTGGTTCCCGGAATTCTGAGCCAGCCCTTTGTATCTTTGTTTGCCTTTAAAAGCTGGGAAAATTTCAATAGCAGACCGTCGGAATTTTTATTTCCGGAATCAAATTCCGAAGAATTATAGTAAGCAGCATTTATCTTTTTGCTTTGTTGCTTTAAGTAGTATGGCTGTATTCCAAGATAAAAAATAAGATATGCAGCACAGCCAAGAAAAACCAGAAAGGTTATGCCGGATAGCATGGTATATATTCGGTTCTTTTTCTTTTTGGGAGTATTCATTGCAATTTCTCCTAATACTAATAATAAATTATGACTGTAATGGCGTATGGTTTTCGCCACATGTATTATACTAGCCTGACTGCTCTCACGGGCAAGCCCGTGGGGTTCTGATTGCCAAGTGTAGCTT
>UMGO01013373.1_pt1 | contig 18398 bp, 19 predicted proteins | sample 1965301 | NCBI WGS metagenome assembly UMGO01 (sample SAMEA4836074, study PRJEB28245) | human gut metagenome | biome: gut microbiome; material: fecal sample | place: Denmark | collected 2008 | reverse complement strand
GACTTTTATATTTCATTGTCCTATATGAGGGTAGCATACCAATGAAAAAATTCTAGGGAGTAATACCAAATGTCAGTTGTTTCAATTGCTGGATGTATTTCTGAATAAGTGTGCGTGTCTGGTTCTCTGGAGTTATGTATTCCGAATCGGCCAATAATTGGAAAAATTCAGAAAATGCATTGCAGATACTACTTTCCTGAATGATGACGAAAGTAAAGCGTTATCAGAAGCAATTCTTGATAAATACTGTGAAGTTACTGGTTGCAATAAAGAATATGTATGGAAAACAGATACAATGAGCGGAAATAACTGGAGTCAGGTACCGGTAACGATTGTTGAAATGGGATATATGACAAATCCGGAGGAAGATGTTCTGATGCAGACAGCAGAATATCAACAAAAAATGGTGCAGTGGATCCAGTGAACAATCAACTCAATTTCCTGGTAGGGAATATCCGACTTCAAAAAAATCCGGGAAAATGACTACTACTACATAGATAAAAGCGGACTGATCAAAGAACTGCTAAAAAGAGAGTCTGCGGAAGTTACACTGATCACCCGTCCGAGACGCTTTGGAAAAACAATGGGGATGAGTATGCTTGCCCATTTTTTGATATACGGTCCGATAACAGGAGGTTATTCGATGGTCTTGAAATTATCTACGATGAAGCATTGTGCAGTGCATGGATGAATCTTTTTAAAGAGTTAAAAAGTGGAAGTGCGGGAAAGATTCAGGTAGGACAGTCCCTGCATACTATGAGTACGGCATTGAAAGATAATACGACACTTCGGTTTGCGGTGATAACAGGTTGTCTGAAGATTGCAAAAGAAAGTATCTTCACAGGAACGAATAATTTTGTGCCTGATAATATTACGGATTCCAGATTCAATGAATATTTTGGATTTACACAGGAAGAAGTAGATCAGATTCTGACCGACGCAAATGTGTCCGGAAAGGCAGAAGAAGTGAAAAGATGGTATGATGGTTATCATTTTGGACGCTTCGATGTATATTGCCCGTGGGATGTCATGAATTATATGCGGGATCTGCAGCAAAATCCGGAAGCAGCACCGGCAAGTTATTGGAAGAATACAAGTGACGATGCGGTAATCCGTTCTTTTATCGAGTATGCCGGAAGTAATATTACGAAAAAGCTGGAAACACTGCTTGCTCGGTTACGGCATCGCATTTTTCAAAAAGCGCTGTCTGTTAAAGAAAACGGAACAAAAATAAAAAGATGCAGGTAACTGTCAGTTATATAACAGTTACCTGCATCTTTCTTTTCATAGCATAATATACAAAAAATTGCCAATAGCTAGTCATTTCTATATTCATGTTACGTCGGCTGCTGAGAAAGCTTCGGCGCTTTCTTATCCGCTGTCACATACACGAATGGATAAATAATACATGCCATCGTAACAGCTGCAATCACGTCCGTCACGGAATGCTGTTTTAAGAACATTGTAGACAGGATAATGAGCACTGCCAGAATATAGGCACTGATCTGAATCCATCTGTGCTTTTTAAGATCATTACTGTGTGAAATAGCAATACTGACACCGATGGAATTAAATACGTGGATACTAGGAAGCACGTTCGTCGGTGTGTCTGTCTTGTACAGGACTTTTACCATATCTGTAAATACATTATCGCGTGGAAATACAGTTGGTCTCAAATTTAATGCATTTGGGAAAACCGTGCATATGATCAGGAAAATCGTCATACCTGAAAATAAAAAAGCACATAGTCTGTAAAATCCCCATTTATCCTTAATAAGGAAATAAGCTACCGTTACGGCAATGAATACAAACCACACTAAATACGGCACGATAAAATATTCAATAAACGGAATATGATTGTCGATTGGGGAATGTATCATGTAATGACGTACATTCGTGCGCTTCTCCAGATAAACAAACCATGGCATATAGATCAGAAAGTATGATAATACCCATGCATGACGGTACTTCTTCAAAAAACTCTTTGCTTTATCAATGGCTTTCATATGAACTACCCCTTTTTCAAAGCCTTTGTTATTATCTTATCTCGTTTCAAAGCGCATTATAACATGAAAAAATTGAATCAACAATAAAGTTCATGGAATATTAACATTTTTTACAAAGTTAATAGTAAGTGTTCTTTTTCTCGAATATCTGCATATCATAATGCCGTTTTCTCTTTTTTAAAGCATCAGGTGTCCGCAGAGTCCACACTGCAACCGGAAGATGCAGAATGTGCTTTAAAAACCAGACTTCAAACATCGGAAGGTCTGCAAGCTTATACGAAATAAAATCCGGCCGTCCGAGTACATTACCAAGCAGATGCTTTACAACAAAGGTCAGGATCCATGGCTCCGGAAGATGGTCGGCAGTCAGGTTGGAAGAAAGCTGACCTCTTAAGACATGGGGTACATGACGGCGGAACCACCAGATACCAAGTGTGTTGAAAGACTGTACCATATAAGGTCCGTTATAATTCTTAAGAATCTCCCAGGTCTTTTCACAGATGCCAAGAGAAGACTTTGGAATCTTCAGTTCAATCAGAAGCGGAACCTGGCCGCCCACCAGGGATAGTACATCGGTGAAAAGTGGGATAGTCTCATTCGTATTCTGTAACCGGCAGCTTTGTAATTCTTTTAAAGGGAGTGATTCAATGGTTTCCGGTCGTCCACAGATACGAGACAGGTCGTCATCATGGAATACGACAAGTTTTTCGTCGCTTGTCAGATGGACATCCAGTTCGATCCCATATCCATGGGAGATAGCGGCACGGAAAGAAGGTATGGAATTTTCGGGAATCCCTTTTTCAATACAATGATATCCACGATGGGCGAACATCGTGTGAAGAAATGGACGGATCTGTCGTTTCCTGGACAGTCTCGGCCAGATCAGATAAAAGTAAAATAATATAAGAAATACAATAATTCCGGTAATCAGTAAACGCAAAAAAGAACCTCCCCGTGAACAATATGATTAACAAGGTGTAATAATACGTAACTTTTCTTTCTCCAGATGTACGTGGATCTCAGATTGTAAAAAGACGGGCTCGCCGTCTGTATGTACAGGCAGTGGGTAATCGCTTATGACAGTCACTTCTGTGCAGGTATCAAGATGGATTCCATGGAAACGTGTGTGCCATCCTTTGAAGGCCGTTGGCAGCAGACAAAGAACTTTAAGTCTCGGTAATTCTGCTACGGTAATGATATCTAACCTGTCATCTGTACCACTGGCAGCAGGACAGAAGTTAAAACCGCCACCTTCATATTTCAGATTCATAACAGCTGTGAAATATACTTTTTCATATGTTTTTGTCTCACCATTTTCGGTTGTGACCGTCATAGTGACTGGTTTTAATGTGAACAGTTTATGAAGGGCAACACCAAGATATGTAAGCTTTCCGAGCTTCAGCCGGTTGAGGAAAGCCTTAAGCGGTGTGACCATCACCTGATGACAGACTGCAGCATCGAAGCCAATTCCGGTACTTACAGCGAATCTTCGGTGCTTATTCTCGTAATCAAGTACACCTACATTCATGGCGGTGTAATGCGTTGGGGCAAGAATCTGCTCCAGGGCACCGTGAATATCCGTTGGAAGACCAAGGCCTCTGGCAAAGTCATTGCCGGATCCAAGCGGAATATATCCGAGTGTTACCTTATCGAGATATACGATTCCGTCGATCACTTCATTCAAAGTACCATCGCCTCCCAGTACAACGATCGTATGGGATGCGCTATCGGAGGTAAGATCATGAACCAGTCTGGTAGCATGATGCTGGTATTTAGTAAATAAAACTTTATATTCAATTTCTTTTTCCTGTAAGATCTTCTCAATCTGTTTCCAGAGAAGAATCCCTCTGCCGGATCTGGCATTAGGATTGGCAATAAATGTGTACATATCGCATTCATCCTTTGTAAGTTTTTGAAATTCGATAAAGTATCTATATGATGTAATGATTTGTTAGAATAATCCGTTCAGATAAGTAGTAAGGGACCGACGCATATTACCTTCAAAATCAGCATCGCCGCTTTTTAAGCACCATTCGAATACATTTCCGATTACGATCATACGGATGTCAGTTGTAATATCCTCAAGGTCTGCCGATGGGGAAATGATTCCGGATTCGATCACACGCTTCAGATAATCATGAACGGTAACGATCGGGTATGGTCTTTCTGTACGGATCAAAGGATTCAGGGACTGATTCTTAGGTGTATAATAATTGGCCATGAATTCCACTCCGAGCTCTTCGCAGTAGTGAACATAATTTAAATAAACTGAGATGATTGCTTCTTTTGTCTCAGCAGCACTGGACGGAAGTTCAAGAAGATCCGGATCCATACTTGGCTGTTCTTCTATATAATAAGAAAGAAGATCATCTTTCGTCTTAAAATGGTGATAAAAACTTCCGTTGGAAACGCCTGCTTCTTCGCAGATATTTTTGATTGACAGTTGTTCATAGCCCTGCTTTTGCAGAATGCGTTTGGCTGCTTGGAAGATCTTGGCGCGTGTTTCTCTGGATTTGATTTGTTGTTTTGAGAGTCCCTGTGTTTCCTGATTCATAAGTAAAAGCCCCTTTGAGTATTTATATTTTCTAATAAGTTCAAGCAGTTTCAGTATAACATAGAGAAAATGTATTTTCAAGAAAACAGAGTGAACTCTGTATTGCCGGCGGCATTGCATACGGAAGTGAATTCAGTTATAATTATCCGCGTAATAAAGAAGAGAAAAATCTTCGAAATACAGCAAGAAAGGGACAGACAAAACATATGGATATTAATCAGGTGATTACCGGAGAACTTGGTGTCAAGAGATGGCAGGTAGATGCTGCGGTAAAATTAATTGATGAAGGCAATACGATTCCGTTTATCGCAAGATATAGAAAAGAAGTTACAGGAACATTGGACGATGCACAACTGCGGACACTGCATGAAAGACTGATGTACCTGCGTAATCTGGAAGAAAAGAAAGAACAGGTTCTGGCAAGTATCGAAGAACAGGGAAAGCTTACCGAAGAACTGAAAAAGCAGATCCTGGCAGCAGAGACAATGGTAGTGGTAGAAGATCTTTACCGCCCATACCGGCCGAAACGCCGGACACGTGCCATGATTGCAAAAGAGAAGGGACTGGAACCGCTTGCAGCACTTATCACACTTCAGAAAGCGGAGAAACCGATAGAAGTGTATGCAGAAGAATATGTGAATCCGGAGAAAGAAGTAAAATCCGTAAAAGAAGCAATTGACGGAGCAAAAGATATCATCGCCGAATCGGTATCGGATGAGGCAGATTACAGAAGCTGGATCCGTAAAGCAACCGTACAGCACGGAAAAGTAATTTCACAGGCAAAAGACGAAAAAGCAGAGTCGGTATACGAGATGTACTATGATTTTGAAGAGCCGGTGACAAAGCTTGCAGGCCACAGAGTGCTTGCACTGAACCGCGGGGAGAAAGAAAAGTTCCTTACAGTAAAGATCGAAGCACCGCAGGATGACATCTTAAGATATCTGGAAAAGAAGATGATCCACAGTGATAACCCGCATACCACACCGATTTTAAAAGAAGTAGCAGAAGACAGCTATAAGCGTCTGATCGCACCGGCAATCGAGCGTGAGATCCGAAGCGACCTGACAGAGAAGGCAGAAGACGGGGCAATCAGCGTATTTAAGAAGAACCTGCACCAGCTTCTGATGCAGCCTCCGATTGTAGGACAGACTGTACTTGGCTGGGATCCTGCATTCCGTACCGGATGTAAGCTTGCAGTTGTAGATCCGACCGGTAAAGTGATCGGAACGACAGTGATCTACCCGACAGCGCCGACGACACCGAAGAAAATCCAGGCGTCCAAAGACCTGCTGAAGAAGATTATTGCAAAATATAACATTACACTGATCTCCGTAGGAAATGGTACTGCATCCAGAGAGTCTGAGCAGTTCATTGTAGAACTGTTAAAAGAGATCCCGCAGAAAGTGCAGTATGTAATCGTAAATGAAGCAGGAGCTTCCGTGTATTCTGCAAGTAAGCTCGCATCAGAAGAATTTCCGAAATTTGATGTGGGACAGAGAAGTGCGACGTCTATTGCAAGAAGACTGCAGGATCCGCTGGCAGAGCTTGTAAAGATTGATCCGAAATCCATTGGTGTCGGACAGTATCAGCATGATATGAACCAGAAGAAATTAAGCGAAGCCTTATCCGGAGTTGTCGAAGATTGTGTAAATAAAGTCGGAGTTGACCTGAATACAGCATCCGCACCGTTACTTTCTTATATTTCAGGTATTTCCGGTGCGATTGCTAAGAACATTGTGGCATACAGAGAAGAAAACGGAAGATTCACAGACAGAAAACAGCTTCTGAAGGTTGCAAAGCTTGGACCAAAGGCGTTCGAACAATGTGCCGGATTCATGAGAATACAGAACGGTACGAATCCGTTAGACGGAACCAGTGTACATCCGGAGTCTTATGAAGCTGCAGAAAAACTTCTGAAGAAACAGGGATTTTCACTGGAAGACATCAGCGGAGGAAAGCTTACCGGACTTTCTCTTACAATCAAAGACTATGCAAGACTTGCAAAAGAACTGGAGATCGGAGAGATCACCCTCCGGGATATTGTGAAAGAACTGGAAAAACCGGGACGTGACCCGCGTGATGAGATGCCGAAACCGATCTTAAGAACAGATGTCTTAGATATGAAAGACTTAAAAGAAGGCATGATCCTTAAAGGAACCGTAAGAAATGTCATTGACTTTGGTGTGTTTGTAGATATCGGAGTGCACCAGGACGGACTGGTACACATTTCCGAGATTACGGATAAGAAATTCATTAAGCATCCGCTGGAAGTGGTAAGTGTTGGCGATATCGTGGATGTAAAAGTGATGAGCGTGGATCTTAAGAAGAAGAGAATCCAGCTTACGATGAAAGGAATTTCATAATCTGGAAAAAGAAGAAAGAGAATCCACATTATTAATATAAAAATGTGGAAAACATGAGTTTACAGGCAGTTATATGGGGATAACTGTCTGTAACGGGTTATATGTATAATCGCAAAATAAAATACGGAGAGAGGATGGGACATATGAAAAAAAGTTGGGGAAAAACAATCAAAACTATTCTGGGTGTGCTGGTCGGTAATCTTGTACTGTCATTTGCTGTGGCTGCGTTTACCGTGCCAAATGGGATCATCATGGGAGGTGCAACCGGTATCGGTCTTACGATCAGCCATTATTTTCCGGTGAACCTGTCGCTGATCATTTTGGCAATCAATGCGGTGCTGTTCGTTCTCGGTGCAGTATTTCTGGGAAAGAAGTTTGCATTGACAACGATCATCAGTTCTTTTATTTATCCAATATTCCTGTCGATGGCACAGTCCATTCCGGGAATAGACAAAGTGACGGAGAATAATGCTATGCTTGCGGCATTATATGGAGGGGTCCTTCTTGGAATCGGTATCGGATTGGTGGTAAGAGTAGGTGCATCTACCGGTGGAACCGATATACTGGCACTTGTGTTACATAAATGGTTCCATGTCCCGGTAGCGGTATTCTTGTATATCGTAGATTTTTCGGTGCTGGGACTTCAGATGCTGTTTTCAGATTCGGAACAGATACTGTATGGTATTCTGAATTTATTTTTAAGTACGGTTGTACTGAACCGGGTGATGCTTCTTGGAAAGTCACAGATCCAGTTATTTATAATTTCGGACAAATACAGAGAAATCCGTCAGAAAGTCTTAACGGATATTGATGCCGGAGTGACAATGGTAGACATCGAGACTGGTTATGGAGAACAGAAGCAGCAGGGCGTATTATGTGTCATACACAGCAGAAAGCTGTATTCTGTAAAAGAGGCAATTCAGGAGATTGATCCGAAAGCATTTATCACGATCACGCAGATCAATGAGGTAAGAGGACGAGGATTTACAATGGAAAAGCTGCGTTACGACGAATTGAACCATACGAAAAACTAGACTTTGCAGGCATTGTGAGTTAGAATATTTACAAAGATTTAAGGAAGGATGAGGTATCATTTATGGAGATGTATACTGGCAAATCAATATTTAAGGGAATTGCAATTGGAAAGATATTGTTCTACCAGAAGGGAGAACAACCTGTAAAACGTGTGAAAATAGAAGATACTGCAGAGCAGATCAAACGATATGAGGATGCACGTGCAAAGGCAGCAGAGCAGTTACAGGGACTGTATGAAAAAGCGTTAAAAGAAGTCGGCGAAGCAAACGCAGCTGTATTTGAAGTTCACCAGATGATGCTGGAGGATGATGACTATATCGATTCTGTTGTAAATATCATCGAGACACAGCAGGTAAATGCTGAATTTGCCGTTGCTACAACAGGCGATAACTTTGCAAAAATGTTTGTGGAGATGGAAGACGATTATTTCAAAGCAAGAGCTGCAGATGTAAAAGATATTTCCGAACGTATGGTAAATATCTTAAGTGGCAACGAAAGCGGCGGAGCTATCGGTGATGAACCAGTGATCGTTGTGGCAGAAGACCTTGCACCGAGTGAGACTGTCCAGATGGACAAAGAGAAACTTCTTGCATTCGTAACCAGACTTGGATCTGCAAACTCACATACTGCAATCCTTGCAAGAACCATGAACATTCCGGCATTGATCGAAGTAGATATCAAAGAAGAATGGAATGGAAAGATGGCAGTCGTAGACGGCTACACAGGAACATTCTACATTGATCCGGACGAAGATATCTTAAAGAAAATGCAGGAAAAGAAAGAAGAAGACATCAAAGCAAGAGAACTTCTTCAGGAATTAAAGGGAAAAGAAGACGTAACTGTAGATGGAAAACACATCAAATTATATGCAAATATCGGTGGCGTAAAAGACGTTGCAAGCGTACTTGCCAATGATGCAGCCGGAATCGGTCTGTTCAGAAGTGAGTTCTTATATCTGGAAGCAGATAACTATCCGGATGAAGAAGCACAGTTCCAGGCATACAAGACGGTTGCAGAGAACATGGCAGGAAAGAAAGTAATCGTGCGTACACTGGATATCGGTGCAGACAAGCAGGTAGATTACTTCAACCTTGACCATGAAGAGAACCCGGCTATGGGATACCGTGCGATCCGTATCTGTCTGGACAGAAGAGATATCTTCCGTACACAGCTTCGCGCACTTCTCCGTGCAAGCGCATATGGTAACATAGGAATTATGTACCCGATGATCATCTCTGTAGATGAAGTAAAAGAGATCAAGAAGATCGTAGAGTCTATCAAGGCAGAACTGACAGAAAAAGGAATCGAGTATGGTGAAGTTGAACAGGGGATCATGATCGAGACACCGGCAGCAGTGATGATCAGTGATCTTCTGGCAAAAGAGGTAGACTTCTTCAGTATCGGAACAAATGACCTGACCCAGTATACACTGGCGATTGACAGACAGAACAGTAAGCTTGACAACATTTACGATGCACATCATCCGGCAGTGCTCCGCATGATCCAGCAAACGATCGAGAACGGACACAAGGCAGGATGCTGGGTTGGTATCTGTGGAGAGCTTGGCGCAGATATGACTCTGACAGAGACATTCCTTAAGATGGGAATCGATGAACTGTCCGTATCTCCGACATTCGTACTTCCAATCAGAAAACTGATCCGCGAGATGAGTACAAAATAATAGTTGCGCAGAGCAGCATTCCGTATTATAATATCGTGTGAAAGAAGATTCTTCGGGGCAGGGTGTAATTCCCAACCGGCGGTAAAGTCCGCGAACTGGTCATTTGAAGAATTTCTGGTCAGAGATATCTGAACAGATGTTATCAATGTGATGATCAGCCGATCTGGTGAGATTCCGGAACCGACAGTAAAGTCTGGATGAGAGAAGGATGATACGATATTTACAGGATTATCAGAATGATATGATTGCCCCGTTGCCCTTTGGGTGGCGGGGTTTTTGCTTGCTATGTGAATATTGTATGGTTCAAAATTAAGAAGTTTCTTCCTTTAGAATATAATTCGGTTTAAAGGAGAAAGAAAGATGAGTACAAAAGTAATGACAAGACAAAATGAAAAGAACAGAAACAAAATCAGGACAATGGCACAGATTGGTATGTTATCGGCAATCGCAACAGTATTGATGTTGTTCGAAATTCCGCTTCCGTTCGCTCCGTCCTTCTATGAGATAGATTTCAGCGAAGTACCGATTCTGATCGGAAGTTTTGCAATGGGACCACTCGCCGGAGCGGCAATAGAACTTATCAAGATCTTACTGAATTTTGCAATCAACGGAACTATGACAGCGGGAGTCGGAGAAATTGCAAACTTCCTGATTGGCTGTTCACTGGTTGTGCCGGCCGCATTGATCTACCATAAGAAACATACCAGAATCGGAGCAGTAGCCGGAATGGCAGCGGGAACCGTATTCATGACAGTAGTCGGATGTTTCCTGAATGCCTTCGTATTACTACCGGCATATGCCAAAGCATTCGGTATGCCGATCGACGGCCTGGTTGGAATGGGAACTGCCGTAAACAAACATATCACAGACCTTAAGACTTTCGTGATACTGGCAGTCGGACCATTCAATCTGCTGAAAGGTATACTGGTATCTTTGATCGTGTTTCTGGTTTATAAAAAAATCAGTCCGATATTGAAGATGAATGCGTAGGGGTGTTTCATTTATTATGGTGGCTTACCCCGGGCCTGAAAAAAGTATAGCAGGGATTGCTGTGCTGATTCGATCATGGGGAACATCTAAAGCAAAAAAATCGACCTAAAAGCAGCCGGTCAAAAATCATAACTCGCTGATCGCTCAGACAAATGATTTTTGACCGGCTAACGGCCGATTTTTTTACTTAAGAAGTTCCAACCATGATTTCATATGCACAGCAATCCCTGCTATACTTTTTTTCAGTCACGTTTTCGCATGCCATAAAAAATAAAACAGAGGAACCGTAACCGTTGTGATGCCGAAAGTTTGCTTACAAAACCCGTTACCAACATAACCTGCAAGCAACAGGTTCTTACGAACATATGGCAACAAAAAAGCCAGAAAACCAAGGGCCTTCACCACAACTTCCCGGTTACACACAAAAGTTACAGTCCCTCTATTGAATTCATTATCATTGGCCAGTTACAACTTCTTCATCGTGGAATCTTAGCCAAAAACAGAATACCAACGCTTTCTAAAGGACCGAGAGGCCACGATGATGAACTAAATAGAAAACTTATTCAGCCGGACAAATCTCCACCCAATACCCATCCGGATCATTAATGAAATAAATACCCATCTCCGGATTCTCAAAACAGACGCAATTCATCTCTTTATGGAATGCCAGTGCCGCGTCCATATCATCTGTCTGCATTGCCAGATGAATCTCATTGTCTCCGAGATCATAAGGTCTGTCCATATCGCGCAGCCATGTGAGCTCTAATTTGTGCGGGGTGGTATCATCACCCATGAATACCAGCTTGAAGCTTCCGTCGGCAGCTTCTGTTTCTTTTGTAATCTTAAGTCCAAGTGCTTTCTTGTAGAATTCGATAGACTTGTCAAGATCAGCAACGTTAATGTTATTGTGATAAAATGTGAATTTCATACGTTTTCCTCCATTATTGATAAAAATTAATATATTTAAGCTGTTATCAGAAAGTATATCATGAGTAGCAGAAGAAAAAAAGATGTGTTATACTTAAAGATACTGAATACAGTGATTTCAAAAATGGAAAGGGAGAGCTTATGATAATAGAGACAAACAGTGAGAAAGAGACTTGGGATCTGGGATTTAGTCTGGGTGAAAAAGCCTGTGCAGGACAGGTGTATACATTGGTGGGAGATCTGGGTGTCGGGAAGACGATATTTACCAAAGGTCTTGCCAAAGGACTGGGGATAGATGAACCGGTCAGCAGTCCTACATTTACCATTGTGCAGATCTATGATGAAGGAAGACTTCCCTTTTATCATTTTGATGTGTACCGAATCGGTGATGTGGAAGAGATGGATGAGATTGGCTATGAAGATTATATTTACGGAGAGGGCGTCAGCCTGATCGAGTGGGCTAATCTGATCGAAGAGATATTACCGGAACATTACACAGAGATTAAGATAGAAAAGGATCTGGAAAAAGGATTCGATTACCGGAGGATTACAATATGCGAATATTAGCATTAGACAGCTCAGGACTGGTCGCCAGTGTAGCTGTAGTAGAAGACGGGGCAGTGGATGACCAGGTCATTGCCGAATATACAGTCAATTATAAGAAGACACATTCACAGACATTACTTCCGATGCTGGACGAGATCGTGAAGATGACAGAACTGGATCTGCATACCGTAGATGCGATAGCGGTAGCCGGGGGGCCGGGATCATTTACGGGACTTCGTATCGGTTCCGCAACGGCCAAGGGACTTGGACTTGCGCTTGAGAAACCGCTGATCCATATTCCGACACTGGAGGGACTTGCTTACAATCTGTGCGGAATCGCAGATGTTGTATGTCCGATCATGGATGCAAGACGCGGGCAGGTGTATGCGGGAATCTATGAATTTGACGGACAGAAGCTTCACATACTGGAAGACCAGATGGCAGTTCCGATAGAAGAACTGGGAGAAAAGCTGAAAAAATATTTAAAAGAAGGAAGAAGAGTAACCTTCCTTGGCGACGGGGTTCCTGTGCACAAGACAAAGATCAAAGAAGAGATCCTGCCGGGAGAAGCTGTTACATTTGCGCCGGCAAATATGAACCGGCAGAGAGCTGCATCCGTAGGAACACTGGGAATGCAGTATTATAAAGAAGGAAAGATCGAAACTGCAATGGAGCATGAACCGGATTATCTCCGCGTGTCTCAGGCAGAAAGAGAACGGAAGGAGAGACTGGGAAATGTATAGATTTCAGTGTGATTATACAGAAGGTGCCCATCCTGCAATTATGCAGCGGATGGTAGAGACAAATATGGAACAGACCGACGGATATGGACTGGATCCATACTGCGACAGTGCAAGACAGAAGATTAAGGATCTGTGTGAATGTCAGGATGCAGATGTGCATTTCCTGGTAGGCGGAACACAGACCAATACAACTGTGATCAGTGCGGCACTCCGTCCTTATCAGGGTGCAGTTGCAGCAGTAAGCGGACACATTAATGTGCATGAGACCGGAGCAATTGAAGCAACCGGACATAAAGTACTGCCGCTTCCAAGTGGAGACGGAAAGATCAGTGCCGTACAGGTAGACGAAATGTGTCATGCTCATTTTACAGATGGAAGTCAGGAGCATATGGTGCAGCCGGGAATGGTATATATTTCCCACCCTACAGAGAATGGAACGCTGTATACAAAGAAAGAATTAATGGATCTGTATGAAGTGTGCAAGAAATATGACATGTTACTCTTCCTTGATGGAGCACGTCTTGGATATGGACTGATGGCAGAGACCAATGATATTACACTTACAGATCTTGCAAAATATACAGACGTATTCTATATCGGTGGAACCAAGGTAGGAGCATTATTTGGTGAAGCTGTTGTGATCACGAATGAGGCATTAAAGAAGGATTTTCGCTACATGATCAAGCAGAATGGCGGAATGCTGGCAAAGGGCCGTCTTCTTGGCGTCCAGTTTGATACACTGTTTACAGATGACCTTTATTTTAAGATATCTGCACATGCAGATGAACTGGCAATGAAGCTTAAGAAGGCATTTCAGAAAAAAGGATATGGCCTGCGTTACGATTCCTATACGAATCAGCAGTTCCCGATCCTGCCGGACAGCCATATTGAGAAATTAAAAGAAAAATATGTGTTTGAATTCTGGGAGAAGGTATCGGATGCAGAAAGTGCGGTCAGATTCTGTACAAGCTGGGCAACAAAGCCGGAAGTGGTGGAAGAACTGATCAGAGACATTGAGGCATGTTAGAAAAGATATGTAAGGCAGAACTGTCGGATCTTCAGGATATTGCTGCGTTGGAAAGTGAAATATTCTCCGATGCATGGAGTTTGAAAAGTCTGGAAGAGACATGGAATCAGAAGAATGCAGTGATATTTGCAGCAAAGACAGAGGAGAAAATTGCAGGCTATCTCATTATCTATTACGTATTAGATGAAGGCGAGATCGCAAGGATCGCAACAGCTCCTTCTATGCGCAGACAAGGGGCTGCCGGACAAATGTTCCAGGAACTTGTGGCGTTTTGTGAGGAACAGCAGATAACAAGAATCATGTTGGAAGTAAGAGAAGGCAACGAAGCCGCCAGAAGATTTTATGAGAAATGTGGATTTACAGAAGATGGAATCCGTAAAAACTATTACGAGAATCCACAGGAAAATGCCATTTTGATGTCAAAGAGTCTATAGGAAACAATGGTAATTCTTACAGCACTTTCCACTGGTCAGCATACAGATGGAAAGCTATAATATAGGCGTAACCGAGAGAACAAAAAGATAGAGAGTAATGAAAAGAGAACAATGTAACAGCAGAACAGCACCGGCAAAAACGGTGCCGGAATTACAGGAGGAACGGTATGCGCCAGTTTGAAGAACAGACAAAAAAAGTAAAAGAAGTTACAAGTATCGTATGTAATAAATGCGGCAGAGTGATTCCGGTGATAGAAGGGGTTCCCCAGGAAGATGTGCTGAGCGTGGACAAGCGATGGGGATATTTTTCTGACAAAGATAACCGGATGGATCATTTTGACCTTTGTGAAGCCTGTTATGATGAACTGACGGGCAGTTTTAAGATTAAACTGGAAGAAGAATAGAGGAAAATTATGTTAGATGTATGTTTGTTAGGAACCGGAGGGATGATGCCATTGCCATACAGGTGGCTTACATCCCTGATGGTGCGCTATAATGGAAGCAGCCTGTTGATCGACTGCGGAGAGGGAACGCAGATTGCAATCAAAGAAAAAGGCTGGAGTTTTAAACCAATCGACGTGATCTGCTTTACGCATTATCACGGGGATCATATCAGCGGACTTCCGGGCCTGCTTCTTACAATGGGAAATGCAGACCGTACCAAACCGCTTACATTAATCGGGCCAAAAGGGCTGAAACGGGTAGTAAATGCCCTGCGCGTGATCGCACCGGAGCTGCCGTTCCAGATTAAATATATGGAACTTACGGAAACCGAGCAGACATTCGAATTGAATGGCTACCGGTTAAAAGCATTTCGTGTGAATCACAACGTAACCTGTTATGGTTATACAATGGAGATCGACCGTGCAGGAAAATTCGATGTGGAAAGGGCGAAAGCGTCAAATATCCCACAGGAATACTGGGGACTTTTGCAAAAAGGTGAAACAATAGAGACTAAGAGGCACGTATATACACCGAATATGGTACTCGGGCCGGCAAGAAAGGGAATCAAGCTTACGTATACCACAGACACGAGACCGACGGAATCTATTAAGCAGAATGCAAAGCATTCCGATCTCTTCATCTGTGAAGGAATGTATGGCGAAAAGGATAAGCAGAAGAAGGCCAAAGAATATAAGCATATGACATTCTATGAAGCAGCACAGCTTGCAAAAGAAGCAGAAGTAAAAGAAATGTGGCTGACACATTATAGCCCGTCACTGACAAAACCAGAGGAATATATGGACGATGTCAAGGCAATATTCCCAAATTCAATCGCAGCAAAAGATAAGCGCTCGGTAGAACTGGTATTTGAAGATTAGGAGGGAAAATATGAGCGAGACAAAAGATGTATTAATACTGGCAATCGAAAGCTCCTGTGATGAGACAGCAGCGGCAGTTGTAAAGAATGGAAGAGAAGTACTGTCCAATGTCATTTCTTCACAGATTGCCCTGCATACATTGTATGGAGGTGTTGTGCCGGAGATTGCATCCAGAAAACATATAGAAAAGATTAATCAGGTCATTGAAGAAGCACTGAAAGAGGCAGAGGTAACACTGGACGATATCGACGCAATCGGTGTAACTTACGGACCGGGACTGGTAGGTGCACTCCTCGTAGGTGTGGCAGAAGCAAAGGCAATCGCATATGCAGCAGGTAAACCGCTGGTCGGAGTACATCATATCGAAGGGCATATCGCAGCCAATTTTATTGAACATAAAGAGTTAGAACCACCATTTTTCTCACTGGTAGTATCCGGAGGACATACCCATCTGGTTCGTGTGAAGGATTATGGAAAATTCGATATCATCGGAAGAACCAGAGATGATGCGGCAGGAGAAGCGTTTGACAAGGTGGCCCGTGCAATCGGACTTGGCTATCCGGGAGGACCGAAGATTGATAAAGTTGCAAAAGAAGGCAATCCGGATTCCATCGCATTTCCACGTGCAAATGTAGAAGACGCACCATATGACTTCAGCTTCAGTGGATTAAAATCCGCCGTTTTGAATTATATTAACGGATGCAAGATGAAGGGCGAAGAATACAACCAGGCAGATATCGCGGCTTCTTTCCAGAAAGCAGTCACCGATGTACTGGTTGCTAAAGCTATGCATGCAGTAGAAGAATATAAAGTAGACAAATTCGCCATCGCAGGCGGCGTAGCATCGAACAGTGCTCTTCGTGCGGCAATGAAAGAAGCATGTGAAAAACGAGGCGTGAAATTCTATTATCCGTCTCCGATTTTCTGTACCGATAATGCGGCTATGATTGGTGTGGCAGCTTATTATGAATATATGAATGGAACCAGAAGCGGATGGGATCTGAATGCAGTTCCGAATCTGAAGCTTGGCGAGCGTTAAAAAGGGAAAAAAGGCAAAATTAAGGCGGGAAAAAGTAAATGAAAAAGAGATGCGTGGCAATCGTACTTTCGGCAGGGCAGGGGAAAAGAATGGGGACATCTATCCAGAAACAGTATATCGAGCTGTGTGGAAAACCCATCATCTGTTACTGTCTGGAAGCATTTGAAAAGTCAGAAATTATTGATGATGTGATCATGGTAGCCGGAGCCGGGCAGGAAGACTATGTGACAGAAGAAATTGTAAATAAATATCATTTTGGAAAAGTGCGCGCAGTAGTTTCGGGCGGTAAAGAACGCTATGACTCTGTCTGGAATGGACTGAAGGCTGTCCGTGACGGTATGGCGGGAGAAGAAGCGAAAGAAGGATATGTCTATATCCATGACGGCGCCAGACCGTTCGTAGACGAAGAGATTATAAAGAGGGCTTATACATGTGTGGAAGAAAACCGTGCATGTGTTGCCGGTATGCCAAGCAAGGATACGGTAAAGATCGTAGATGAAAATCAGTTTGCAGTTACTACACCTGCACGCAAATACGTATGGAATGTTCAGACCCCGCAGGTATTCGAGACAGCTCTTATTACACAGGCGTATGAGAAGCTGATGCAGCATGACAGGGAAAATGTAACCGATGATGCCATGGTAGTAGAACAGGAGATGCAGATTCCTGTGAAATTATTCGAGGGTTCTTATTGTAATATTAAGATTACGACACCGGAAGATCTGGAAACGGCGAAGGGATTTATTGAACATCAATAATCCTGTGCCGGGATCTGTGAATTGCCATGCATTTGGAAGAATTTGCCGATGGTGGGTTCTGCAGATATCAAAATATGCAATAGAAGCTGCAGATGGCAGGTTCTATGTATAAATAATGAAAAATAAGTGTATTTATAGATGAAAAATACAGGAAAATAAGAAAAATACAAAAAAATAAAAAAAGTTTGAAAAAGGTGTTGACGACAGTGAAAAGCTGTGATAGAATACATCTTGTCGCTGAGGTGATACGGAAGCGGCAGACAAGTAAATAGATGGAGAGGTATCGAAGTGGTCATAACGAGGCGGTCTTGAAAACCGTTTGTCCGAGAGGGCGCGTGGGTTCGAATCCCACCCTCTCCGCTTTATAAAAACTACCAAGTTTATCCTGGTAGTTTTTTATATGCCATAGTATGCAGGAAAAGTTGCTGGTAGCAATTCTGTGTATGCTAGAAAGATATGTTGAGAAAGTGATATGCATAACAACGGGTTATGTATAAAACAATCGAGCAGTTTTTATTTGGAGAAATACCCAAGTTGGCCGAAGGGGCTCCCCTGGAAAGGGAGTAGGTCGTTAATAGCGGCGCGAGGGTTCAAATCCCTCTTTCTCCGTTTAGTTGATATATAAGCAGTATGAATAAAAAAGTTTAGAAAAACTTATTGACAAAGTTCGACTACTGTGATATATTAACTAAGTCGTCGCGTTAGACAAGACCGTGAGGTAACAGAGTCGAAGCAGAAGACGGCGCTAACTGATTGGAAAACAGCAGGTAATGCTGAATGGTAATCAGAAATCTTCAGGAATTGCTCCTGAAAAAAAGAATAAAATAACAGTTGACAAACACAACTGATTATGATATCCTTAATAAGCTGTTGCTTGAGACAAACGAATGTTTGACGAAAGGATAGCAGTCGAACAGCTGGAAAGCTGGTCGAAAAAAGATTAAAAAAGTTCTTGACAAACGTCAATGAATAT
>UMGO01021803.1_pt1 | contig 18633 bp, 10 predicted proteins | sample 1965301 | NCBI WGS metagenome assembly UMGO01 (sample SAMEA4836074, study PRJEB28245) | human gut metagenome | biome: gut microbiome; material: fecal sample | place: Denmark | collected 2008 | reverse complement strand
GCCCTAGTACAAACCACCCGTTTAACGGGTGGTCATGACTTCTCCACGTAAAATTTTAACTGTCTCGGCAACAGCCTGAATAATCATCTCTACCTCTTCTTTGGTATTTTCATAATCAAGTGTCAGACGAAGTGAACCTCTTGCTGTCTCTGGATCTCTTCCAATTGCAAGAAGCACATGACTAGGATCAAGAAAACCTGATGTGCATGCTGAACCTGATGATGCACAGATTCCTTTGTTGTCAAGTAAGAGCAGGAGTCCCTCTGCCTCTGTACCCTTAAAACAAAAATTCACATTGCCTGGAAGGCGGCTTTTCTCGTCTCCATTTAATATGGCATCTGGAATATTCTTTAAGCCTGCGATCAGTTGATTGCGAAGCTGTGTCACATAGACCAAGCGCTCATTTTGAAGTGCCAAAGCTTCCTCAAGCGCTGCCGCCATTCCTACTATAGCAGGAAGATTTTCCGTTCCGGCACGTTTTCCTCGCTCCTGTCCGCCGCCCTCTATAAGATTTGTTAAAAACACACCTGTCTTTGCATACAGCACACCAATTCCCTTTGGACCATTGAATTTATGTGCAGATAAAGACAGCATGTCAATCTGATCATCTTTTACATTAATAGGAAGATGACCTGCTGCCTGTACCGCATCGGTGTGAAACAGCACACCATTTTGTCTGCACACTGCTCCGATCTCGCGAATTGGCTGAATAGTTCCAATCTCATTATTGGCATACATAACCGTAACAAGTGCTGTATCTGGACGAATTGCTTTTTCGACCTGTGCAGGACTTACAATTCCCTTTTCTCCAACATCAAGAAGCGTAATCTCGAAACCTTCTTTTTCTAATTTTTTTAATGTATGCAAAACGGCATGATGCTCAAATGCGGTTGAAATAATATGCATCTTCCCCTGTCTTTTGCCAATAGCTGCTGCCGACAAAATTGCCTGATTATCTGCCTCACTTCCGCCTGAAGTAAAATAAATTTCCTTTGGCAGACAGCCAAGACAGCGGGCAATCCTCACACGCGCATCCATCAGTGTACCAGATGCCTGCTGCCCCGGTGTATAAAGGCTAGATGGGTTATACCAATCCTCTTCCATAGCAGACAACATAGCAAGCTTTGCTGTCTCACTAATCTTTGTTGTTGCTGCATGATCCGCATAAATCATAAACCACTGCTTCCTTTCTGTACGAACCTCATTTCAATGATTCGCCTGTCAGATAAAGTACCACCAAAAACCCTGTTTTGTCAATCAGTGAGGTCAAACTTTTCAAAGGGTATAGTTCATTTTTACGATTCACTTTTCCACCTCCTTATTACTTATCAACTTTTAATTATTTTTCTTCTCAATATACTGAATCGCAGCTTCAATCAGCTCATCTCTGCCTTCTCGAATTCCTGCAATCGTAGGCTCCACATAAATATCAGGTGATAATCCAATTCTCTGTGTTTGTTCTCCTTCTGCCGTCAATATTCCAATACCTGAAAATTGTAAAATATTTCCCTCTGGAGCATATAAATAGGCTAAATTACCATCTGACCCAACCGAATTTGAACCCATCACAACGGTATTATCTGCGTCACGAAACATCATTATCGTATATTCTGCCAAACTCTGTGTTCGCTCATTCATTAAAATTACTACTGGCTTTTCATAATGATATGGTACTTGTTTTCCTCCTGATGTTTCTACATAATTTGTTAAATAGGCTCCTGGAATTGTAGGAGAATTATAAATAGATCTGCAAAATGGTGTCTCTTTCGTTTTAATATACTCGGCAAGTTTATTAATCCAATTACCAATTTTAGGATATTGTCTCAGGTCAATAATAAGTCCATTTGTTTCTTTCACTTTTTTCATAATATCTGAAAATTCATCATCTGCTAACACGCTAGGATTCATTAGTCCAATATTATTATCTAATACTTCATAAGGTTCTTTTTCTTTTACTTTTACTGCCTGATCTTCCTCTAATGATAACCCTTGTATTTTGACAGAAATCTCATCATCACCTCGACGGACAGTAATATCCATATCTGATTCCTTTGCTCTTAAAAGAAATCCCTCCATCTGATTTAAGATCTTATCATCTTCTGTAATGGATATGTACTGTTTTTGTTCTTCAATAATATCTTCAATTGGTCTGCCATTAAATGCCACAATCACATCTCCTACTTGAAGGTCGCAGTCTTTATATACAAGATTTACCACATATTTCCCTTCTGCTTGAATTAAGCGTACTGGTGCACTGTACTCACCATATTCTTCCAATACACCAGCATATCCATATAAAGCATGTGCATCATGAAGCTGTGCAGTAAAATGCTCCATCGCCATACAGTAGCTATGCTCATCATCTCCCTCAAGCATAATCGGAATCATCTCATCAAGAATTTCAATCCATTCTTTATCTAAGATATTCAAATACGGGTAGTAATACTCAATTACATTCCACATACGAAATAGTCCAAGCAATCGATCTGCCTTATCCGAAAAATCAAAATCGTTAAGCACTTTTTCATTATCAAAACTAGCTATACTAATTTGATTTCGCGTAATAAACATCGGTGCATTTCCACGGTATATCGTTGGAACCTCATCAATTTCCATCAATGCAGATGACAGGTCTTCACCAAGACATTCTGGATCGTCTCGCCATGTTGTATCTGCTAAAAACAATTTATCATCCTCATCTGCATTTTCCCATGACATATCATAAAAATCTGTTCCATAGTCTGTACTGCCAAGTCCTTCAAACCATTCATACAGGATTTCATTTACTTGGTCATCATTAGAAGCTTCGCAGACCGGATCAACCAAATTTAATAGTTCTTCATCCCAATCTTTTTGACCTGAAAGAAATACTGGATGACGATATTTTGTATAGCCCCACACCAAGCATAACTTTTCCAGATTTCGATATTGCTGATCTGTCTCTGTAGCCTGCACATGATGGATATTATTAAAGGGCACTGTTAAAATACTCATAGCAATTATAAGACACTGCTTTTTTCTTAGCTTTTCTTTTCTCATTTAACCATTCCTCTCAAAAAATCAATATATTCTTTCTGCACATTTTCTTTTGCTGATTCATCTCTAATTAACACATCCCACTCATCAATAATAACATCCTATTGATTCTGATTCAAGTACTTCTCGAATGTGTCATTTTTTCCAATTTTCAGTTTTGAGAACATTACCTCCGAATCACAGTCTTTTCCATAATTAATGCAAAAATCCTCCCTGACATAAGATACCAAATACAAATAAATGGTATCTTATCAGGAAGGATTCTAATTTCATGAAAAGCCCTTTGTTAACTTTCAGGCTGCCTATTACTTATTCTTTATGTGACTTGCTCCACAATTTTTCTGCCGATGGTGTCCAGTTCTTTGCATACTCATCACATTTACTGCAAAGATGATCTGCACTCTCTGGGCTTTGCATATCAGTTGATTTTGCCTGTGTCTTTGCTACCATCTCGCGTAACTTCTGCGGATTCTCAAGCATTGGACATGGGCGAAGATGATTCTCGTTAAATGGCTGATTCTCATGATATGCCATAAATAACGGAGACTGCAGACACTCAAGAAGTGTCTTCTCACGAATGTTGCTGTCGGAATAATGAATAAATACACATGGATCTACATCACCATTTGCATTGATATGCAGATAACGGCGTCCTCCAGCTACACATCCGCCAACATACTCGCCATCGTTCTGGAAGTCTATTGCAAAGAGCGGCTTTGTGCGCCTGCAATAGCGAACACGGTCATACATCATCTCTCTCTGAGATGGTGTCGGCATAAGCTGCGGTACAGCATCATTTCCAACTGGCATATAGTGGAAATACCATGCAAATAATACACCTTTATCAACAAGCCAATCATAAAACTCATCACTGCTGATGCTGTCACAGTTTGCACTTGTATAACAGCATGAAACACCAAATGGAAGCTTCTTCTCCTTTAACAGCTTCATCGCCTTTTCAACCTTTTCGTATGAGCCTTTTCCTCGTCTGCCGTCATGTGCTGCCATATCACCTTCTACACTGATTGCTGGAACAAAATTCTTTACGCGAAGCATATCATCAGCAAATGCCTCATCAATCAGCGTTGCGTTTGTAAATGAAAGGAAGATACAATCGGAATGCTTCTTGCACAGTGCAATCAGATCATTCTTTCTGACAAGCGGCTCGCCGCCGGTATAAATATAGAAGTAAATGCCAAGCTCTTTTCCCTGTTCAATAATGCTGTCAATCTCATCAAATGTAAGATTTAATTTATTGCCGTACTCAGCGGCCCAGCATCCTGTACAATGCAGATTACAAGCAGATGTTGGATCAAGAAGAATAGCCCACGGAATATTGCAATTATATTCAGCTCTTAACTTCTCCTGTTTTGGCCATCCAAGAATAGCTGCATTTAAGAAGAAGTTTGAAAATACTGTCTTCACAACCTCTGGATCAACCTCTTCAATGACACGCATGATCAGCTGATACATATTGGACTCTGGATGATCCAAAACATCCCATATTACCTTTCTTTGCTCCTCAAAGCTATCAGGACCTTCTCCTGCAATACGGTCCACCCAGGTCATAAGCTTCCTTAAATTATCCTTTGGATTCTTCTCAATATAACGGTATGCAGTGGCAATACCCATCTTTTTTAATTCCTGTCCAAACATATCGATTCCTCCCATCTTTTGATTGCAATTCGTCTATTCGTATTTTGTGAACTGTAATCCTTCGCGGCTGCAGCTTTTGTATAAATGCTATTGCTTTTGAATTGACTTTATTGTACCTATTGTTGAAAATAAAAGGAATAGACACAAAAAAGCACTCTGTTTAAATTTAAACAAAGTGCCTGTTTTGTCTAGCTGATTTTTATTTAATGTTTTTCGCCTGCTGGCCGCAGTGCTTTGCGATCCTTGTTTTCAAATGCCTTCAAACTTTGTGCTATGTACTGGCTAGAACCTGTCATGACATACATGATCTTTTCAATATCACCTGTCATCTCACTAATCTCCATGCCTGACTGAATCCATCGCATCACAAGATCCACCCAAAACAAATCATACATGCGAATCATAAATTCGCGGTTTTCCTCAGAAATATCCACATCCTGAATATATTCAGTGAGAATTTCTTCTACAGCCGGCCGAAAATAATTTTGCATAAAACGGTCAAGCTGTATAGGATTTACAGAATAAAATGCATTCAAAATAAGACGTCTATTATCTTCTTTATTCAGTTCATCAATCACAGCATGAAGCCTATCCTGCCAATTTTTCTTTTCTGCTGTTTCTTTTCTGATACGCTTTCCTTCTTCCACAAAAATCCATTCCAACAATTCATAAATATCCTGAAAGTTATAATAAAAGGTCTGGCGATTTACACCACAGGCGGTCACCAACTCTTTTACCGTGATTTTATCTAATGTTTTTTTTCCCAGCAGTTCTTTTAAACCATCCGCCAGAATTTTTTTTGTCGCTATAGCCATGAAAAACCCCTTTCCGAAAAGCGGTAAATCGCTTCATATAGCAAGTATACCGCCATTTTCGAAAAGAGGCAAGTTAAATTCGTATAAACACTTTTGTGCTTACTCCGCAAAAATCACATAGTTTTCTTTTCTTGGTGCAGCTGTTGGCTCTTCGCAGTCAGCATAACCCAAAATACAATGACCGATGCCTTCGTAATCACCTGTAATGCCTAAATCTTTTAAGATCTGCTTTCCTTCTGGGCTTTCAAATTCTTCTTTTGCACGGTGGATCCAGCAGCTTGCTATGCCTAGCTCGTGTGCGGCTAACATCAGATTACCCATAACAAGGCTTCCATCGTAAACATAAGTGCCATAATTTTTATTTGCCAGAACGATTAAAACTACTGGTGCACCGTAAAACGGATCGCCATTTGATCCCATAACCTGTGCATTCATTTTGGAAAGGCGATCTCTAAGTTCTTTGTTTGTAACAGCAATAATGATTGGAGACTGCTTGCCCATGCCAGTTGCAGCGTATGTTCCAGCCTCTGCAATCTTCTCAATAATTTCCTTCGGAACCATATCCGGCTTATATTTGCGGACACTTCTTCTTGTTTTCATGTTCTCTAATACCTGATTTTTTTCTCCACTCATTTTGTTTTCCTCCTAATTTTCTAGCTGTTCATCGCCATTTTAATGGCAGGTGTCAATCATGTTTGCTCACTCAAAAGTCCCAAGAGAAGCTTCGCTAATCCAGCAAGCTGTCCTGCACTTTCAGATGCGGCCGGAAGCATTAGCTGTGTTTGCTGTATTTTCATAATATAATCTACAAGCGCGGCCTCACTTGACTTTGGATCATTTACGGCGCGTCTTAGCCATTCCCTGCAAAGCATAAAAAGCAGACCGCTGTTTTTATAAAGTGCGGCGGCAAGTCCTTCCTCACTCTGATTTTCGATAAGATCAATCACAAACGCATCCTGGTACATATTTTCCTTTGTCTGGCTATTTCTGACAAAAGGAACAATTCCCAAAGAAGAGTCCTCATCACAATAGCATGACGTAATTTGCCCCTTATTATAAGGAAAGATGGTCGATAACACTTCATTGCAGACTGCTGCCAATAACTGCGCAAGCTGTTTTTTCTCTGAACTTTCACTGCACATAATTGTAAGCTGCAAAAAAACTGTCTCGTACTTATCAGGCTGTCTAAATACTGATTTTTCTTCATATTCCTCATGTATCATATGATCATAATCAGAAAGACTCCTTGTCTCTGCAAGAAAATAAACTCCCTTACATGTTCGTTTTATCTTTGCCTCACAAAGCTGCATACGCCAATTGTTTTGCTTAAGCTTGCTTCCAAGCGGCGCCACATCTTCCATTTCGTAGACCATATCCGGCAAGCGAATCATTCCTGGACGAGTGCTGACAATCTTTTTCTCTGTGTCTCTCCTTGTCAAGATTGCCTCTGCTGCTGCATCGCTTAAGCGAACTTTCCATTTGCCATGCGGCCAGGCCGGCTCCTCCTCAAATGAAAAGAGATCATAAATGTTTTGCACCGGGCAGTCTGGAAGAACAGCTGACAATACGTTTTTTAGAAACTCCTCTGTTGATGCATGCTCCATACCAAAACGCTTTTTTTGTCTGATAAGCCAACTCTCAGGCACCCCATTTTCTGTCTGCATTAAAAGAAGTAATCTTCTGTAAAGACCTGCCTGTGATACAACAAGCCATGGAACTAACTCTCTGCTTTCCTCATTAGATGCTTCTTTTTCCCAGTCAGCTTGATCTTCAACATCGCCTCCTGCATAGTAAACAAGTGCTTCTTTTTCCTGTGCGCTCATTGTACAGTCTAAAAACAAATACTGAGTCGAAGATTTGCTGTTTCTTTGCGAAAAATCCTGACTAGTCATCTGTCTCCAAAGAGCGAAAAAAGCATCTGCCTGTGTCGTATCTGCCAGAAAACGATGTGAGTCAGACAAAATGACAAATCCAACCTGAAAAAACCACTGCGGCCAAATTCGCTGTAAATTTGTATGTAAAAATTCATCCGCATCCGCCACCAGTATATCAATATCTTCCCGATTCTTCAAGTGCATTGCTTCACCAATTCTAATCAAACAGATTTCACCAAAGCGTCCCGTAAGCATATCAGTTAAAGTCATCTGCCAATGCAGTTTTTCTTCTTTTCCTCTGCATAGAAAAACTACTCTGCGTCGTCTTTGAAAGCATTCATACAGATAATCTGGAAGCATCGTTTTCAAATTGCTTCCAGATGCCACCCTCAGATTAACACCCAAAAGCAATTGCTCATATGATGCTTGCTTTTCTTCAGCTTTTTGTGTGACTGACTCTTGTGGTGTTCCCTGTTCAAGTGACCATTTAACATCATAGCTAAGTGCTCTGCCAACACCAGCCATTACAAGACTAATCAAAAACGTAAGCCTAAAAAAGCCGTATAACCACTGTGTTTTTCTTACATAAGAAAACTCTGGAATTTTCACATACACTGCAATTAGTCCACACACAATCTGAATTAAAAATAAAACAAGCATCGCACTGCTAAGATTCCACAGCCATTTGCCAAGTATAGTTGTAAATGGGCGTTTTCTCATTTTTTCTTTGATATATACGGATGCATTTTGCACGCATGTTAATTTACTCATAAGTAAAATAAACCACCAAATCAAAAGACCAGCAATACATACTGCAAAATTAATCAGCAGTATATAGAAAAGAAAATATAAAACCTGCGGATTGATTCCTGACAAAAAGTTTGTTTTTATATAAGAAAACAATGCTGTCTTTTTCATTGACTGATACATGCTTTCACTTCCAATGCCGCACACAAATACAGCCACGACACCAAAAATTCCATAGCAGACAGCTGCCGCTGCTCCCTGAATCTTGCTTCCTGCCTTTATGAGCCTCTTTAATGAAACAATCAGAGACAAATCAAGTGCCAGAAATAATAAAGCAAAACAAATCGTCACAATTTCTTTCACCTTCTCTGCCCCCTTTCAATCTCATTTTCAGTCCAAACCGGCCAATAGCATTCGTTTCCAAGCTCTTTTTGACTATAATCCATTGGCTGCACAATGCGTGATGCAATCGTTGCATCTTCTGTTTGTACGTTCACATGATTATTCTGCTCAAAACCAAATGAATCCAGCAAATCTAAAATACGCTTGATGTTTGCAAGATGCCATGCACGCGCTGATACCTGATCATTTTTGCTTTGATTTTTTTGTGCCTGATCTTTCTTGAACTGCTGCTTATTAAATTCACACAGCCATTCATTCAGACAGTTTTCATAATCTTGTGCTCTAAATTGATACGCCTTCAAAACTTGCTCTATCTGATTTTGCAAATGTGCATAACTTTTACGAATCTCCTTCATAAAATAGCCAGAAATATTAAAACTGCCCGCTGCCAGAAAAATAATGATAACAGCCATAGCACAAAGACCTGCATACACAGACTGTACGCCTTCACCCTTATGAACTAGAAAATAGACACCTGAAACAAATGCCACGCAGCCGCACAGATACAAAAATGACGGCAAAAATCCTGTAAGCTTTGCGCAGTGAACAAGAAAATTCATGTCATGCTTCCATTTTGTGATCATTTCCTTTGCAGATGCTTCTGTTTTTTGTTTCTGTATCTTTTTTGTTTGAATAAATGTTTCGCTTGGCTTATTTACTGATGACATTGATTCAAAACCAATTGACGCTGACTGCTCTATCTCCCTATAAAGTGTCTTCGCTGCCTCCTTTTGATATGCCACAAGCTCATTCTCCAAACCATCTGTTGCCTGAAAAATGATATCAGAGGCCTGCTCTATGCGCTCTTTCATCTCACTTTTCTTTCCTTCTTTTAAAGAAAGCTCACAGATGTCAAGCTGCATCTTTACATTTTTTAAATGCTCCTGATATTCCTGCGGTGCACTTGGGACCATCAAAGGCTCTATATGAACCCTTTGTTCCTGCTCGAAAGATGTATCTTTGTCATTTGATGCATATAAGTCTGCACGCTCTGACTGAATTTCACGTATGATCTGCTGACGTTTCTTTCTAAGCTGATACCGGTATCCTTCCAAAACAGTAAAAAAATGTTCCTGCAATTGTTTGGCAGCACGAGGATCTCCCTGTGTCAAATAACGCTGTATGCTTTCTTGTGTAATTTCCTTTTGCGTACACAAAAGCTCCACAAGTCCAAACATAGCAAGTGTGCTTGCCTGGCTGCTGTTTGCTGCAACCGGCCAATAAATAACTTCACATACACGCCCTATCTGACTTCCTTCGATTACACTTCTAAGACGATGGCTTATATATTCGCCATAATTGTCATCTGATATTTCATCTGGCGAATTTATATTATCAATCTGTGGAAGTTCCTCCTCTGGCATTCTCATTTTCTCGTCAAGCAGCTTTTCTTCCTCTATTACAGAAAGAATCCTTCTTTGAAGCCATGTCTGTGAAGATTCCCTCTTTGCGTTAAGCACTGCAACATTAAGCGCCTGAAAAAGAGTATTCTCCCACTCCTTAGGAGTAAGCACTGATGGCAGTCCAAAGCTGTCTACCATGACATATGAATTTTTCTCACCAGACATATCTTCATGATCACTCTGATCATTTTGTATAGCCTCACACGCAGCCTGCAGACTTCCTAAAAAGGATCTAAGACCTTCCTGTTCCTCCTCCCAGCTGCTTATCTGCTGTGCACTTCCAAAATATTCCTGCTCAGACTGAAAAACAATTTTTATTTTTCTTGTATACGATGAAGTCAGTACAGATGTCATACCAGACTGCTCAAGTGCTCTTGCTGTGAGTGTCTTTGCATATAGTGTTGTGTCATGCCATATAAGCTGAGCATTCATCTGATGTCTTGATGCTCTTTTATGTTTTCTTACACATACGATGACCTGATAATCATTATCTTCAAACTCGCGGCGGTTTATATGCGCTGCAATTTGTGAAAACACATCTGTCAGTGACTCAAATGTCCATTTTGCCTCAAACAGCTCTATCTTTTGCTTTGCTGCAGGCTCATAGAAAAAAATACCATAATTTTCCTGATGAATACACGCTTCCACATTCACCACATACAGCATTTTTTCACCCCCTTACTATAGCGCTGCCTTTGTTTAGGCAAGATCATCATAATCATCTGTAAAAATTTTCTCACCTGGCTCATCTTTTGCGACTGCAGCTTCTGCATCCGGATCATCAGTATCATAAAGGACTTTGCTTAATCCTGCGTTTGAATCTGCCATGTCATCTTCTTCATAAAGCTCAAGGAAAACTGACAATAAATGTTCTTCTCTGTATGTAAGCTTTTCCTGTTTGCTTCTTTGATAAAGCTTTGAGAATGTTGCAATAGCATTTCTTATATTTCGGCATGCGTATATTACCTTGACCTCGTCCTTATCAAACATGTACTCACAATACTCACGAATAAACTGTGCCAATCCCTCTAACAAACGATTAAACTGTGCACTTTCCATACTTCTTGACATCTTTTCAAAAATATCAAGCATGTTTTCATCGTCTGGCTCCTTCTCCTGCTGAATCATATCGGCAATTATCGGCTGCGTGTAAATTTCCTGCTCTAGCTGATCCTGCATGCTTTGAGCCTTTGTACGATGCAAATGATTTTTTCCATAATATAAAAGTGTATATTTCATATCCCTGTTAAATTTCATCGCTTCATACAGATCTGCATAAGAGCTTCCAATTGGGACACCTGCTGCCTTGACGCGGATCGTATCCATACCACGAAGAAACCACCATGATATTTTTCCCTTAGTATTTTTCAAACGCACACAGCAAGGCTTTTCAAGTGTTAGTGCATAGAAAAAGGCTCGCATGTTATTTTTTTCATCCACAATTCGCTGCGATGGATAAATACTTGGAAGAAAGCCCTCCTCGCACCAATATTTATTTAAATGAGGATTGATTACAGTAATGATCTCTGACTCTCTTGACGTACCTGGCAGCTGACCAATACGGTTGATTCGCTGCTCATAGTAGCGATGTGCCTCTCCTGCCCGTTTGAATTTATCAAGATTTTCAATGAGCAAGTTGTAGCGTGCCTTATAGCAAATCAATTCATTCTGACGGAAATTATCATGGATCAGCACAGTAACTGCATGACCCTGTGGTGTTGTGCGTTCTTTTAAATAACGCGCTGCTGTCGCCTCGACAGATGGTGTATTATCCATTCTAACAGCATTGTCAGGATGCATTGCAAGATAAACAGACATAGTTGTAGCACCCACTGTATTGCATATGCCGATCCAAGGCTGCGCCATTGTCATGGCAGCTGATACCTTGCTTTTAATCCATGCATCCAGCATTGCATCATAACGATCACGATCATGCTCACGCACAATGCCAAGCTCTGTCTGCATCTCAAGTGCAAATGCATCATATATACTTATTTCCACCACAGAAGAAGCCTGCTCACGCGCTTTTTGCTGCATCACCTCTGCCACTGCCTGATTAAATATCGTCCTCATGCGGTTATTATAAGCCATATCTTCTCTGCGGCGGTCTTCCATATTGTTTTTCTTTAATTCCAGCTCCATCTCTCCGTAAATATTTCGAAGAATCATTCTTGCCGACTCCTGCGGAAGCTCGGCTCCTGTATTCTGACACATAAGAGCAAATCTTTCATATAATGCTTCCAGACATGATTCACTGCAGCAAATATATTGTTCTCCTACAGATGACTGTCTTCCCATCGTTTTGAGCTCACGAATCTGTCTTCTAAGATCCTCCGTAGAGCTTTCTAATACATTGAAAAAACGTCTATACAGATCACACAGCTTTTCAAGACGTTTTTGCAGTGTCTCATAAACATTTGCGCGCAGCTGTGCCGACAAATATGCAGTCAAATTTGCAGCTGTTCTTCCAGATGCATCCTCATACACCTCAAGTACCTGACGCATTTGTTTGCGATTCATCCTTTTTCCAAGAATAGCCTCTATCGGAAGCCCTGGATTTTTGCCGCTTATATCATAATCTGCCGTGTTTATCAGATCAAGCTCAAGTCCAAAGCAATCCTCATTTGCCTCTCTTGCCCGTGCTGCAGTCTGCTCTAAAATCGCATACAAAAGATAACGAGCCGCAATCGGATGCACACGTCCAAGAATCTGAGAAATACAGCTGTCACGGTCACTCATCTGAATCATTGCGCTAAGCGTTGCCGGAATCATTTGGTTTGGAAGTGAATATTTCGTATCATCAATAACCTTCATGACAGCAGCCCTATAATTTCTAATTGACTGCTTATTTGTTGCTACTCCCTGTCTTGCTGCTTCCGGTGACTGAATCCATTGATCAATAGAAATATCCATACAGGACTCTCCAAGGCGCTGCAGGCTTTCCTTTGAAGTTGCATCCTCTATCAACTCCTCAATCTGCTCCAAAAAGCGATCTGCAAGCGAAAAATCTGTTCCATCATCACTCTGCATGAAAACCTGAGCATATAAGGATGCCATACTTGCATGTTCTCCTGATGTCTCCTCCAAAAAAATCTCCTGATAACGCTCGATAATTCCAGGCAGCTGAATACGCGGATTCATTGCCTGTTCTTCCCTTGCCAGAATAAGTTCTTCTTCAAAGCGCTTATCAATACGCATCCAATAAGAATCAACAAGCTCTGTAATCCATCTCATTGAGCAATACTGCATGATCTGCTCGCCTGGATAAATAATCTTGCAAAGACCTGCGCTTCCAAAGCGAGCCATACCATTGCTTCCAATCGTGGAAAGAATAAAGTTATCCTCAACAGACAGCGCATTTTCTCCTACATCTGTAAGCAGATGCACATATGCCATAGACGCGATCATGCGCTCTACCTCTGCCAGCTGCTTTTGTCCAATCGTGCCGCCATTAAAGCTGCTGTCAAATAAAAACAGATGATCATATGGAATAGTTCCGTTTCGCTTTAGATATTCCTCCTGTACCTCCTCTGGTATTTCTTCATCTAATACAGCCACGCCCTTTGACGAAAGATCCTTTGCAATTGCCTGATACATCTGGCGCGACTCCATCACCTCTGCCTCAAGATCCTCATTTTCTCCGTAATCATAATATTCCATGCGAAGAAGTGACGATGAAGCATCACGTCTCTGCAATAAATAAAACGCATTTAATTCTTTTAGGCAGGCATATGCATTAACATATACAGCCTGACGATTTAAATCTCCCGGCTGAATAGGAGCCATAATATCAGGTCCCAAAAACATGCCTCTAACCATCACATTTGGAATTGCAAGCACCTTTTGAATGATTTTTTTAACATAAAATGGGATCTGAATAAACATGCCTGCTCCTGTACCGCCGCATATTGATCCTACAACCATCGTCATGATATTTTCCTTTAATCCACTTCCCGTGACAGCTGCAATTTTTCTGACCGCCTCTTCAATCGGGCGAAACTTTCCTTCTTCCTCAGCAGCTAGTGCTGCGAGTCTAGATATTGCTCTAATCTGTCCGGCGCCCTCAAGCATTCCTCTGTTATTCAAAAAAATGTTATTCGGAAACCAACTCATATACTGAGGATGATCCTTCAAATATTGACGAACCAGACGCTCATCGCTGATCTGAATTGTCTCTATTCCCTGCTCACGCAGCTTTCGAAGATCCTTTACATTTGTGTCAATCGCAAGAATCGCCACCTTATCGCGCCTTGGTGAATCCTTTGCTAACATTTTATCTATCTGTGCCACAATGCGTCCTCCGACACCGCCCATACCAATCAGCAATATCGGTGCACCCTGACTTTTTTCAAAAAGCTCTCTTCCCATCTGCTCATATGCATCCATACCAATACCCATACCTTTCTGCTTACCCTGTAATACGGTATCCAGTCAGCGCCTGCGCATTTTTATCTGGTGCCACATAAAGTTCCATGCCGCGCACCATGCGCACATCACGCTTTGCCGGTTCCATCATACGAAGCAAACGTTTCATGTTTCCTGCACTTCTTCCCATAAACCGAACCTTACCTGAATATACAACACGTCCTCTCACACAATCCTTATCTAGTACGATTTTTCGACCTGGCGCTGCAATAAATACAAGATCACCTACACGCATGCGACATGCACGATATGGAATCAATCCGATGCGACGCTTCATAACCTTGATGCGCGGTGATTCCTGAATTGCACTTCCAAACTTTGTATATACCACAATCTCCATAATCTGATTATTGAATTTAGGCTGACGAATCCACCCTATGATACACCAGAGAAGAAAAAGTGAGAATAAGACAAAACCAATCGGTATCCAATAAAGAAAACTTCTTTCCTCTATTGTAAAGACTGCCGTACACGATGCCTCCTCTGGAAGTTCGAGTGTCACCTCACCTGTTCCGTAAAACCAGCTAAGGCCACGTGGCTGGTAAACACAGTTTCCATCTTCTTCGATGTGCCATCTGCCTGAGATGCCACCGTCCTGATCGCCTGTCTTCCAGATAAAGAAGGAACGATTTGTAAATGCAACGCTTAAGTTTAGTCCTGTCTTTAATGCTTCGATTTCCTTTTTATTAAGTGCCACGCCGTCTGCGGTAATCTGGAATGAAATCGGCTCCATTCGACCAAGAGCGGTTTGCCCAACGCTTGCATCCTGTCCGCCAGTCTGTATGATCTGATAATGTATCTTTGGAATTACCTCAATAACTTCCTGACCTGATGCCTCTAATTCTTCATTTTCTACATAAACCGTAAGTGTGCCAGTACTGTCTGTTTCACCCTTTGGCTTAAAAATCCACTCACCACTTTCCTCATCCTGGTACCACTCATACTCCACCTCTGCACCAGTTAATACTGGCGTGGAAAGCGGATAATTCTTTGCTTCCTCAGCACTCATTTTCACGCCATCTGCTGTAAGATAAAAGCGAATTTCTTCACAGGAATCTAACTCATTCTGACGCACGGATACATCTGCTGCATCTGATTCTACACGATATACAACTTTTGACTTTGTCGTAAAACGCTCATCTGCCGTCTTTGGCAAAAAGCCTGGCATCTGTATTTGTCCGCTTATGCGTCCCGCACCAAGCTGCAAAGTGATCGTCAGCTCACCTGTATCGGAACGTGCAATTTCATTTCCATCTACCTCGTAGACAAGTGCATTGGCAGTTCCTTCCTCTAAAAAGGAACTATCAACTACCGTATCTGTTCCGCTCTCAACGGCCTGCGCCGTGATCGTCACAGTCTCTCCCTCTGGAATTTCTGCTAATTTTTCCGCCGAAACTGTCTCCCCATTATATTGTACAGCCAGACGACACTCCACAGCTGGCTCAATCATAACATTCAGACTGGCCGGATCAACTCCTGCTGTAAACTGCACCTGATATGTACCAGCAGGCATATTCGCACCACCTGCATCTGTCACGATTGCATTTCCAAAAAGTGATGGATCGGCATTGTAGCCATCTGGTGCAAGAGTCACGTTTCGCCTTATTTCATAGCTTTCGCCATTTGGTCCGGTGACAGAAGATACTGCTGCCTCTCTTCCCTGCGATAAAAAGGACACACTCTTTAGTGGCAGTGCGCTAGTAAAACTGACAAGCGTATCAGAAACAGAAATCTCTGAAGCATCAAGACGATAGCGTCCTGAAATAGTATCCGCCAACGCTCCTATTGCATGAATCATACTCTGGCCATCTGATGCCGTCTGCGCATGAAAGTTAAGATCTGGCCGATCAGTAAGCGCTACCGCCTCTGCACCAATTGCCAAATAATATGTATTCATATGTGTCTGGTTTGGCATCAATGTTCCATAAAAGGATTCGAACTGTCCCTGCACAGTCCCAGTGTCAATCGTAATCTGATTTGTCGCATCATCCATAAAACCACCATCTGACAATACGATCAGATAATATTGTGTGGAAGGATCAGTATCTTCATGAGACAATAATTCATTATATCCCATCTGCACTGCACCAAACGGTGTTCCTGCACCCTGCCATGGATTGTTTCTCACCTGATCGGCACCTGATTGCGGATTTGTCAGGTCAATATCTTTTGCAATCGCTGACGGATCAAAATTTCCCGGCTGCGCCGCCAGCTGTCTTGCAACATCACTCATATAAATTAAATGAAGCTCATCTTCTTCATTTAAAAGCGCAATAAATGCCTGAATCGCATAATTAGCATTTGAGTAGCGATTCTCATTTGCCATACTAAATGAATCATCAAAAACAATAGTCACGATCTTTCTTCCTGATGACTCGCTTGCATAGCCAATCGTATTCTGTAAAGAAAAAACTCCTGCTGTCATAAGCGACAACAGGAGCACAAAAAGTATAATTTGTTTTTTCATCCGGCCTCCCCATGCGCATCACATTTGACTGCACTGTTTTGCATCTTTCGACACAGCTTTTTCTTTTACTATAGCACAGCGATGTGTCAAACACAAGGAAGTGATTCTTACGGTTTCTTTAAGAATTAATGTTTTGGGTACTGCACGTTATAGAAGGTCTTTAATTACATCTTCTGCATATTCAAGATGATCACATCTCCATGCATCTGCTCCGCAGAAAACAAGACCATTTTTTGCATCGCCCGTGACTGATGTAATCAGCGCATCTGTAATACAATATGGAATCTTATCTGGACGGCAATTTTTCAGACAGCCTCTGCAGCGCACTGGCGCTATGCGTCCTCCAGACATAATTGTATCACTAAATTTATTTCTGACAGCTCGTCCCGGAAGACCAACCGGACTATCAATCAAAATAATATCTTCCTTTGATGCATCAAGATAAGCCTTTTTAAAAGCATCTGACGCATCACATTCATATGTTGTAACAAAACGAGTAGCTGCCTGAATCGCGTCTGCACCTAACGAAAAAGCATGATCTGCTGCTTCTTTTGTGCTGATGCCTCCTGCCAAAACGACTGGGATTTCTTTGTTAAAACGCGCCGCATACTCACGGCAGACTTCAATAATATTACGTACCTCTTTTTCATAGACATCAAAGGTATAATAGGAGAGCTGATCTTTTGCAAAGCCAAGATGACCACCAGCAAGCGGTCCTTCAATAATCACAAAATCTGGTGCACAGTGATGCTTTTTCTCCCAATAACGAAAGATTACACGCGCCGATTTTTCAGTTGAAACGACTGGTGCAAGTGCTGGTGCCTCCACAGATTGATCCATCTCTTCCATGGCGTTTGCAACAATTTTAGGAAGATCAACTGGAAGACCTGCTCCGCATACAAGAAAATCTGTTCCTGCCTTAACAGCAGCCCTAACATACTCTTCATAATGCTGCATGGCAACCATAATATTAAAACCGATTATGCCATCCTTGCTTATTTTTCTTGCTTTCTCAAATTCACTTTTGATTGCGCGAAGATTTGCCCCAAATGGATCTTTGTCAAATTCAGGATCTAAAAATCCAATCTGTGCTGCTGATATCGTGCCGGCTCCTCCTGCCTTTGCGACTGCACCAGCCAGTCCAGAAAGACTTACACCGACACCCATACCGCCCTGAAAGATCGGCTTTTTCAGCTCTTTATTTTTTATTTTTATCATATTTTATTCCCTGCCATAATCAATATTTACGAAATCTCTGATAGCGGTGTTCACACAGTTCTCTGCTGTCCATACTGCCATATTTTGATAAAAACTGATCAATCTGGCTGCGAAGTGCCTCTGCTACATCTTCCATCTGATCCTTTGAAAAATGTGCTGGTTCCTCAAATACACGCTCGACAATTCCTGCCTTTTTCAAGTCGGCAGCTGTAAGCTTCATACTGTCAGCAGCCTCCTTTGCACGCTTGCTGTCTTTCCAAAGAATACTTGAAAATCCTTCAGGAGAAAGGATGGAATATACAGCATTTTCCATCATCCACACCTCATCTGCTACTGCAAGCGCGAGTGCACCGCCACTTCCGCCCTCTCCAATCAAAATGGAAAGAATTGGTGTCTTTAAAGATGACATTTCAAAAAGATTTCTTGCGATTGCCTCTCCCTGTCCATGCTCCTCTGCCTCAATTCCACAGGCAGCGCCTGGCGTATCGACAAAGCAAAGAATTGGACGATGAAATTTTTCAGCCTGTCTCATCAAACGAAGTGCCTTTCGATAGCCTTGTGGAGAACACATGCCAAAATTTTCATTTTTC
>UMGO01025156.1_pt1 | contig 19585 bp, 16 predicted proteins | sample 1965301 | NCBI WGS metagenome assembly UMGO01 (sample SAMEA4836074, study PRJEB28245) | human gut metagenome | biome: gut microbiome; material: fecal sample | place: Denmark | collected 2008 | reverse complement strand
TTGCTTCCATATTTCTGCGGAAGCGTTCCTTTTTCCCAACAATCTCAACCTCATTGTCTTTCAGATTAAAGGTATGGCGATCAGACATTGGTATCTCAGGGTGCAGGTCAAAGCTCTTAACCCGTTCCTTTTTCTTCTGCTCCCAAGCCGGAACAACTCTCTCAGAACTTCCTGTTTTGAACTCAACCTCATTATGCTCACACAGAGCTTTGAAATCGGCAAGCAATTCACCATCGATACTTTGAATAGACCTCTCTCCTGCAAGGAACTGATAAAACTCTGCTCCGTGCCATTCTTTGTCGCCGTTCTTTGCAACAAGACCGTTTTCATCAAAAGAGAGCGTTATATTGTCCATCTGCAAAGAATTGAGGACATCATAGAGAATTTCTGTTTCTCGGTCATAGACCGGAAGTTCCAATGACTGCCTTGCCGTTTGCGTTAAGGCTACCATTGTCTGACTTGTACAATCGGTATGGTCCGGCTTTTCCAAGAACTCCTTTTCAGCACCCTCAAACCATTCTGTACCAATATCGGCAAGCTCCTGCTTTGCAATGCTGCCGAGGTAATCAAAAAACTCCTCCGGTGATTGATTGTTATCAGCCGCCTGAATGATTTCATCAAAGGTCAGCGTGTTGGTTACATACTGTCCTCCGGCTGTGCTGTCAGGATTATAGTACATCCAAACAACTCTTTCATTGTCAGCGTTCACAAAAAATGCGTCGGTGTACGGTACATAAGCTTTTCTTTCTTCGGCGGGTATTTCCTGAACCTTCAGGTGGTCATTCATCGGGTTCTCACGAACTTTTCTGTCAAACTCCAAGCGTGAAAATTCTTTATTGAATAACGGCATTTCAAGATCATACAGCCTTACGGTGTTTTCATCAAAGGCGAGTATCTCATACTCGGAAGCTCCGATATATACTGTATCTCCGAGATGGTATTCATACTTTTCTTCTTTCTGCGATTCAGGATTTTCAATGTGAAGTTCCTGAATAACTACATCATAGGGCAGTCCGTTTTCCTCAGCCGTATATACCGCTGTCGTTTCTGCTTCAAATCGTGCAGGCGAGCTTACATTCTGTTCTTGCAGCAATCGGCGAACAACCCCGATTTTCTCCACACGGTTAATCGGGAAGCCAACACTGTTTTGGAAGGTAACATCCCTCATTGAAACATCGCCGCTGATTTTGCCCACACTCTCGATAACAAAAAGATGGTCGTCAATCATCAGCTCTTTGCCGACAATATCATCATCCTCTTGCACAGGTGCAGTAGAAAGGATTTCTCTGTTTTTTGCCTGCTCCGCTCGCTCAGCTCGTTTAGCTTCCTCCTTATCAAGCCATTCAGGATAATGAGCCTTTTCCTGTGCATTCAGGTATCTGCCCATACGGATTAACTCACCGATACGCTCTGCAACCTTAGTCCAACTAAGGTTAACCTGCGGACTGTCACTATCATAACCTTTGCGAATAGTAAGTCCTTTTCCGTTGTGGTCTTGGTTATATTCCTCAAAGCCACCAGCGTGTGAGCTGCCGCCGATACCGTATTCACTTTTCAGAAAGCTTGCATTTTCCTTGACCGACAAACTCTTTTGAAACTGTTCATAAATACGATACTTACCTTCAGAAAAGCCGCTGCCATAAGCAAGGGTTGCGTCAATGACTTCCTGTGGAATAGAAAAAGCAGAGGATTTTTCTTCCTCTGCTTGCGTTTCCATAAAAGATAATTGCTGATTATAATCGGGTAGTGGCTTTATATCATCGGTTAAGCGAATATCACTTCCGCTTTCACGATCTCCTGTACTCGGCTCCTCAGATTGTTCATCAGGCGAACCCATTTCATCATATCCGTCGCTTTCAACTGTTCCGTTAAGCCTTCCTGCTTCGCCATCTGTTTCAGGAGTGTCTCCTCCATCTCGGTTGCTCTCTGTTCCACTTCGGCTAAGTGTTCCGTCAGCTTGCCTTTGGTCAGGAAATTGTAGTAAAGGACTTTGTGATGTTCCTTCAGATACTTTCTTCTCATCTGTGCGTATCTGCCCAGACTCACCTCCGGCTGTTCCGGCATTTTCAAATCCGGCAGATTGTAATCGCCCACCATCGTGTAGGTCAGTTCGTTCATCGTCAAAACTCCTTTCTGTTTCTTTTTCGACCTTATTGTACTCGTCTTTGCTCTGACCGGCAATTATGCGATTTTGTTTATTCAAAGCCATAACGGTTTTTGCAATCTCCGTCAGTCCCATTTCAGAAATATCGCTTGTTGCAAAGCCGAGAGCATTAAGTGTTTCCGGCGTGTTGAAATTTACAACCTCTCTGAAATCATCCGCTTCAAAGTATGTCTCTGTATCAATCCCAAGTCGTGACATCATCATATACGCTATGCTGTTTGAAACGATCGATTTGTAGATAGAAGCAATGCTGTCATTATCAAGCTCCTCAAGATAACTATCGGTAGTCGAATAAAGCAGGTCGCTCAGATAATCGGGAATATTGTCATCTGTCGCAATACGGGCAGCACTCATAATGGCGTCGGCAAGATTTTCTTTGTCATCAAGTGTGCCGAAAGTGCTTTCCAGTGTTTCAATAACATCTGCTTCATATTCTTCACGCATAGACCACAGCGGAACGGGACGGGAATACCGACTTTCGTGTGTATCGGAAATATCGAAGTAATGCGTCAATCTCTGTTTCTCACGATTTGCGTCCTCAAATACTGCGATACCTTTTGCTCCACGGTTTACCCAACGACCAAAGCTGCCATTCCAACGCTCTATCTCAAGCACAGCGGTTGCGTCAGGTCGCTGTGCAAACACAAGCAACTGCTCATCATAGCGTAGCTTGTAATTTCGGCAAGCTGACTGCAAAAATGCCTGCCAGTTCTGAGGGTTTGACACTACCGTTTTACAGGTTCGATCGTACAGCTCAGAAATAAGGTCATATTTTCGTGCCATTGGTCAAAGCACCTCCTATCGTTCTTTTTCAATTACTGTGACACCGGTTCTTTCACATTGGTATCATCTCGATTTGCTTTTACGGCTTCATCATTTCCACCGCCCAAATAAGAATAGAGCCTTCCGGCTTTCGTGTGCTTCTGAAGCTCCATAATAACCGTCATATCTGGAATGGTAATGCCGGGGATTTTCAGGATACTTTCCATATCCAACTGCTGTAACTTCTTTTCAGTATCATAACCGCTGTCAAAAAGCTTGTTCAGCACCTTAATCTTCTGCTGAAAATTGCTCGTATTTGCTTTAGTGTTTGCCATTTCAAAATCCTCCTCACATAATGTTGATAACAATAGAGATACCGTTTTGCTGCTCAGACACCGGATGACGGGAAAGCTCTGGGAACAGGGACTGCACACGCTGTCTTGCTCTTCGTATGCTTTCAAAGCAGGGCAGACCAAGTTCCTTATATCCAAGAATTACATCTATAAATGGCAGTTCTCCTGCGGGAATACGCCCATACAAGTTATAGTAATGCAGGATAAGCAGCATATCGTCATATCTCGATTTCGGACAAGCCTTTAGTATTTCAAGCACTTGGCTCTCAACTGTGGTTGGCTGGTTCATAATATTCCTCCTTAAAATGAATTAGGGACGGAGTTTTTAGGCTCCGCCCCAAATGGTGCTACTTATTTCTTTTTACGGTTTTTGACCTGAAGAAAAATAAAGCCGCCGATAATTACAGCGACAAGGACAATCGCAATAATTGTTTTAGGTTCCATTAGTCATCTTTCTCCTTTCTGCGTTTTTTGAGGGCAACAAAAGATGTTACCACAATTCCGGCAGCAGACAGACCGGCAAGTGCATACCAAAGACCCATTCTGCTGTTATCACCAGTTTTCGGAGTATCTCTGTACTCGTTGTGCATTTCAACAATGGTTGTAGAGTCCAGTTTGACCGTAGCGGTCTTATCAGCAGGCAGGATATACATAGCTGAAGCATTGTTGGATACCTCAGATACGGTGTACTCACCGATACGAAGTCCTTCGATTACAATTTCACCGTTCTTGTCTGTTTCAAAGACCATATCATAACCATTTGCCCCGATCACTCTAAACGCAAAGCCTTCCACCTTACCGTCAGAAGATGTCTTAACGATTTTCAGCGTTCCACGCATAGCGTCATTGATAAAACCAACGCCAGCTTTGTTTTCAACCGTATAAGTCGTATCATCCTTCTCGATAAATACCGGGTAGACACCCTTATCAAGCAGAAAGCCGTCCGGTGCTTCTACTTCACGAACAAGGTATTTTCCATAAAGAAGCTCCTTCATTTCGTAAATACCGGTGCTTGTTTCCTCAAGATTTCCGAGAAGTTCATCACCATCATCAAGCTTTCCGTCACCGTTGATGTCCTTATACACTTCAAATACTGCTCCGGTCAGCTTATTGTCAGGATACTCTGCGTCAACTTTTGTAAGGGAAATGTTTCCACGAACATACTCGTTGACGATTTCGATTTCCACAACCTGTTTATTTTCAGCGATGTTCACTTCATATACGGTATCATCCAACACAAATCCAGTAGGCTGCTCGATTTCTCTTACAAGCCAAGTGCCGAAAGGAACCTTGTCGAATGAAAAACCGCCATCCTTGTCGGAAATGGCAGTCATCAGAGCATTTTCCTTCGTAAATTCCGTTTCGGAAGGTGCAAAGATACCGATTACTGCACCACTGAGTGCTTCACCGTTCTCATCTACCTTTTTACCGGATACAGAACCGTAAATGAGCTTATTCTCGATTTTCTCTCCGTCGTTCACTTTGATTTCGACAGTAGCAATCTCCTGACCGCTATACGCAAACTCAACGGGATACTTGGTATCATTCAGAATATAATGCTCATCGGTCGCAACCTCTTTGACATAGTATCTGCCAAAAGGAAGGTCAGACTTCATAACTGCTTTTCCATCCTCATTAAGAGTTACGATTTCGATAAGTCCATCAGCCGGAATTACCTCGCCGCTTACAGAAACAATATCCTCCGCTGCATAAAGACCGAAGCTGACATTTTTCATTTCGCCATTTGCTCCGATACCGAAAGTCTTGTCGTACTCAAGGAATTTTTCAAGGCTGATTGCTACCTTCTGTCTTTCGTTGTAGAACGAGGTGGAAGTTTCGGTAACAGCGACCTCCTGACCGGCATAGGTAAGCTCTACTGTATGAACCTCACCGCTGAGAACCATTCCGTCAGGAGCTTTAATTTCCTCGACCTCATATTTGCCGAGATAGAGTTCTTTGCTTTTTACAAATCCGTCAATAGTTGTTGTAATGGTATCCACTACTTCGCCCTTAGAGTAATGAAGCGTACCGTCAGGGGTGTAAATATCCTCGGCTGCTCTGATTTCATAGACAGCACCTTCAAGTCCTGCAATCTCATAAACAGGCTGATAGATGACATCGCTGTTCTCGCCGCCGCTGACATTCACACCGTAGAACACTTCACCGGTCTTTTCAACCGAGATCGTGCCTTTCTGTGCCATATTCGGCTTATCTACTTTTACAACGGTCACACCGCTCTCCTCAGAGGAATTTTCTTCGGTAATGTCAAAATATACCGGAGTTTCGTCAAGCACATATCCGTAAGGAGCCTGAACCTCTACAATGGAATAGCCTTTACCGTACTCCAATTTTTCAGGCGTAACAAGAGAACCGTTTGCGTCGGTATAGAACACATCAACCGTTGTCGGGGTCGGATATGTGAAAGTCATTGTCACCTGATTGCCCTGCGGATCATAAATCTTAAATCCTGCACCGGCATAAGGAATGTTTTTACCGCTTTCTGCGTCCACCTTGACAATTTTGATAAAGCTCTCAAAATTGCGGTTGTTAATGATATAGCGGTAAGTCTGAGCATTTTGTGCAATGAACACATCAAAGTCATCCATCAGCTCACGACCTTCCCAACCGGAAGTCTGATGAACCGTGTAGATACCGTAAGGCAAATCCTTTGTCTGAGCAAATCCGTTTTCATCACATACCATCACATCTCTCTCATCATCTTCGGCAGCGTCATAACTGCCGGCAGACTTCAGATAGATTTCAAAGGTTGCTCCTACTTCCGGTGTTTCAATCTGCGTTTCACCATCATCGGTGTGTTTTATAATTGCTACATTCCCCTTAATGACCTGCTCAGTAACATCATTGGCAGTCATATTGTGTTCCACCGTATAAAGTTCAGGTTCAGCTCCGACCTTATGGATGGTGGTATCAAGCAAATACCCTTCGGATGGTTCAATTTCTCGGATAGTCCAATCGTTATCACAAACATATTCCTTTGTTGTAAACTGACCGTTTTTGTCTGTGACATATTTATCCACGAGTGTATCGCCCTTATAAATGCCGTATACAGCACCTCCGAGTGTTGCATTTCCCTGTGCAGTACCTTCCTCAGCGTCGCTCTTAGTTACTGTTACAGCGAACTTTTTGAGAATGTTCGTAAAGTTTCTTTTTGTTACCTCATTCCATTTTACCGATGCGGTCTGATTTTCAGGTACAACATAACGAATAGCTGTATCCACTTCCTCAAGTGTGTAAGGTGTAGAACCGCTAATCAGTACATCTTTGAAGCTTGCGACACCGTTTTCATCAGTTTTTGCATACTCATCAACTGCAATACCTGACAGAGAAGTACCGTAAAGATGGAAGGTCACGCCCTCAACCAACTTATCCTCGGATGACTTGACTACCTGAAGTTCACCACGCTTGAGCTTGTTATTGAAGTTGACCTTTGCGATCTGACCTGCAACAACAGTTACTCTATGAGTTTCCTGCGGTTCATACTTGTCATAGCTCTGCTCGGTTACGGTATAAACGCCGGGCATAAGATTATCAATCTGAATTTTACCTCCGTTTGCTGTTGTGACATTCTTGTTCACTCCGTTGCCGGTAATTGTGAAGTTAATTCCATCAACCTTTCCGTCCTCGGATGTCTTTACGATCTGACAAGAACCATAGCTGACCTTCATTTTCACATATCCGCTGACGGGGTCACTGACTTCCTGTGCATAGCTGACCACATCCTGAATACCGGAGTTCGGAGCGTGTTTACCTTCCGACCAAACAACAACACCTCTGCGGACACCGTTTTTCTTAACTGCGGTAATGGTAAATTCCTTGGTTGGTGCTTTGTCCATAGACACCGTCAATTTATTTCCGCTTACGGAGAAAGATACTCCGCTAATGCTTGCCTGAAAGCTGTAATTGGAAAGTACATCATTTGTGTCTGTCAGGGTTGCCACATATTTGCTTCCGTTCCATTCAAGCTCGACAGTCTTTGCCGAACCAGTGGACTTGGTACAGAAGCTCGGAACTTTGGTATGGTTCTGAACACTTGTTACCATACTGTTGTAATAGCTCATAATTTTGCTGCGAAGTGGATGGGTGGAACTTACAACCTCCAACACATTACTGCACCCACTTGCAGACTTATGGGAAAAGTTAGAGTCACGCTCACCTACGATGGTTTCCCAAATCAAAATCTGTGTTGCGTATGCGTGAGCAATACAATTTGCGTCATTTTCATTTTGTGACTTCCATTGAGTAGAAATGCCGCCACGATAGCCATACTGCAAGATACGCCCTATGAACAGACGAATTTCATCACCGGAAATTGTTCCGTTTGCAGCAATGTTATTAAAATAGTTTTCATCGTGATTAGTCAGTGTTGTTCCAGTACTGAGCGGTACGCCCGGCTCAATACAATAAGCAATATTTCCTGAGTAAGAACCGATTGCCTTCAAATCAGTATACTTGGAAGTACCACTGTGCCAACCATTCATAAAAGTCAGGTTGCTGTGTCCCCAATTACCGCTGTAATTAGCGTCGCCGCTTCGAGGGTAATCAACGAGGTAGACATCAGCCTTTTCACCTGTCGCTGCATAAGCGGTGGTTGAACCAATGCTTGCCATTGTGGTGACACACATCAACGCCGCCATAAACAGCGATGTGACCTTTCTGAATTTCTGTTTTATCATTGTCATTTTCCTCCTTGCAATGAAAAACGCACCGTATTTCTACGATGCGTCCGTAATGTGTATTTTGTTTTTAAGCGTAGCCGATATAAATTTCATACTCCGTGCCGGATACCTTTTTTGCCCACACCCACACAGCGGTAAATCCCTCGACATTTTTATATCGGTTCAGGCGGCTTGTAATATCCGCTTCGATATTCTTGTTTCCAGAATTAGCACTTATCGGGTTATCCCAACAAGCGGTCGCTGTGCTGTCAAGTGTAAGACCGATACTGTCTGCATATTGCTTTGCAAAACTTGTCCAGTGGTTTATATCAAACTCCGGCTGTGCCGGCTTCTCGGTTTCAGGTGGGGAAGTAGGCTTCGGCTGCGTTGGTTCCGACTCGCTTTCTTTCGGAGGAGCAGTTTGCTCCGTGTTCTGCTCTTTTGCAGGCTTCTGCGGTATTTCAGACTGCTTTTCCTTTTCAGTACCGTTGGATTTCGGAATATCTTTTGTGACAGGTACTGTTGTTTTTGTTTCGGAGATAGTCTTTGAACACTCTGTTTCTTCCTGAGTAGTTATCTCTGTCGGCTCACTTTCAGCCGTTTCAATCGGCTCATCTGTGACTATCTTCTCTTTACTCTCCGAAAAAGAAGAAACAGGGATTTCAGTCGCACTTTCTGCCGGCGGTGAGTCATCACTATAACAACCGTTCAAGGGAATAAGCAGCGTGAGCAGTATTCCTGCCATCAGCATTTTTCTTTTCACATCAATCACTCTCCTTTGCCCTTATGGTAGGTTAAAACCTGCCGAAAAACAAAGGTGCGATTTTCGTCTAACCTTACATTTTAGCAAGCACCTCCTCTGCGGTTAAACTGTGCGGTTGTTCGTTGAGATAGATATATACTTGGAGATTGATATATGCAAGAGAGATAGTATATATCTTTTCGGATAGTTAGCTGGTATTAAGGGGGGTTAGAGTGTGAGAAAGGGGGTGAAAAACTCATCGACTGTCACGCTCCGCTCGATTTCGCAAAAACTTATTATAATGCTCTAAAGCCTTGCAAACAAAGTCCTCGGTCTGATTAAGCGGAATATTTTTGGGGATAAGTTGTCGAACTCTGTCGCCCCTAAGCACAATCTTTTCCTTTTGGTTGGGTTTTTCCTCAGACATTATTGAAGAAATAACCTCGGTTGTAAGTTTCCCCTCATCAAAGAACTTTCGCATTTTAATGGTCTGTGCGTGTGAGGGAGTAGCGTCGTTTAAGTCAATTTCATCAACAACATCTCGCTGACAATCCTCGTCAAGATATGAAAGTTCAACAGCAGGTCGCATTTTGATACGCCCATTATCAACATACTCAAGCAATTCCGGCACAAGATATGTCAGACGAATATATCTTCTCACTTGTGTCTGACTATCACCGGATTGTTCACCGATAATATGTGCTGTTTCCTTACCTGAGAACTTCCCACCCACTGGGTCGGAAGTTAAATCAGAACGATGACCTTGCCTGTTCAAAGCTTCCAATCTCATTTTGTAGGCAAAAGCTTTTTCGCTTGGCAAAATCTGCGACCTTTGAAAGTTGCTTTCTACCATAAGAATAGTCGCTTCTTCTCTTGTCAGATCTACGACTTCACAACGCAAGGTATCAAATCCGGCAAGCTCACTTGCTCGCTTTCTTCTGTGACCGGAAACAAGCTCATACCTGCCATCTTCTTTTTGCCTTACCGTTGCCGGAGTGATAACGCCCCTGTCTTTGATACTCTCCACAAGCTGTAACATATCTTCATCATCTCGTACCTTAAAGGGATGATCGGGAAAATCGTCAATCTCGCTTATGGGAATATCTCTGATTTTTGATAGCTTTGCTTCGTCACGCTGCTCCTGTGTCGAAAAAATATCATCGAGCGTTGGCAGCGTGAAGTCGCTCTTTCTGCCTGCCATCAACCATCACCTCCCTCGTAAATTCGGAGTAGGCTTTTGATACCGGACTATTGGGTTCATAGGCATAAATACTTTCACCCTTAGAAGCAACCTCTGCGGCTTTTACTGCCATCGGAATTTGACTCTTATAAATCTTGATGTGTGAACCAAAATTCTGTCTGAGAGCTTCCACGGTGCTTTTGGCAAGGTTCGTGCGGTTATCTACGATAGTCAAAAGAATACCGTCGATTGCCAAGTCGGGATTGATATACCTTTTTACCTTAGACACCGTTCTTAAAAGCTGAGTCATACATTTGGCTGGCAAATAATGAGCCTGCACTGGTATCACCACACTGTCCGCTGCCGAAAGAGCATTTAATGTCATCATACCGAGCGAAGGTGAACAGTCGATAACAATATAATCGTACTTGTCCTTTATTTCGCTCAGGTAGGATTTCAAAAGGACTTCTCGGTTCATCGCTGTAACAAGGCTGATCTCGAAGTCAAACAAATCGCTGCTTGACGGTAACAAATCAACGCCTTCCTTATGCTTCAGTATTCCGCTGAACAGATTGCCTTCCTTGCCCTGAATAACTTCAGTCATCTTATCCGAAATAGTATTCTGAAGATTATCCGTATCTCGCCATCCAAGACAGGTTGTAAGGTCGCCCTGCGGGTCAGCGTCAACAAGCAGCACTTTTTTACCTTGCATAGCTAACCCAACGCCCAAGTTCACCGCTGTCGTTGTTTTTCCCACTCCGCCTTTTTGATTGCATATCGCAATCGTTTTGCAGTTTGGCATTACTGCGTCCTCCTTTCCTAAAATTTATAGCCACTCAAAAATGAATGACTATGTAGACAGCCGAGAGGATTTTTGTATCCTCACGACTGAAATGTTTGTAGCAGCAACATTTGTTCTCAACACCCCTTGCTGTGGGAAGTCACTAAGGAACGGACTGCTAATCCGTATCATAGGAGTTTCACCTCTGCCGGGTTCTCCGCCAGCTCCGTAGAGAAGTATCATTATCATTCTGACTGTCATCGCCATACCGGTTGCAGTCCGGTACTCATAACAGGAGTTCTCGCTCGTTCCTACTCAGGAAGTCTTGGCGTACCCGTTACAGTAGCTACTCATCAGAAATAAAGTCTTAGTGAATGTGTATTCAATTTTCAAAGTCCGTGAAGGGGAAAGATTTCCGTTTGGGGAAATACACCCTTCACTTGTTTGAACTGGGAGAGGGTAAATGCACACCCAAATTTCAAAAAAAATCAAAAAATTTTTTAGACTTTGAAAATTCCCCTATAACGCAAAAAAAAGCCGCCTGTTTCACAACGGAAACAAGCGGCTAAAATAACCATCTATATTTCAAAACCGACCGACTATTTATGATTTATTGAAAGCAATCTTCTTTTTCCTTATAATAAAATCACACAGAGGAGGTGGCATAATGCAAATAGAAATTAAGATTGAGGACTCCTGCAAAGAACCTAAAGTGATCATATTGACAGCTTCAATGACAGAAGAAGTTAATTCTATTATAAAGAAGTTGTCGGAAGATGTTCCTCAAATAATATCCGGCATAAAAAGCGAAAAAATTGAAGTATTGGAGCAATCAGATTTAATTAGAGTCTATGCAAGTTCAGGAAAAGTTTTTGCTGTCACTGACAACGGAGAATACACTCTACGCATTAGGCTATATGAGATAGAGGAACGCTTGAACCCTCATCAATTTGTCCGTATTTCCAACTCGGAGATCATTAATCTGAAAAGAGTTGATAATTTCGATTTGAGCTTTACAGGAACAATTTGCGTAAAACTTTCTAATGGGACAACAACCTATGTATCCCGCCGATATGTTGCTAAAATCAAAAAAATATTAGGAATATGAGGTGACAAAAATGAAAAAGAAAATATTCTATCGTGCTTTAATAGGTTTCCCTATTGGTATTTCCATCGGAAACTTAATTATGATTCTTATATCGCTCGGATGGGCGAACGGATATTACTCTCCTTGTGTACCTGATCTCATAACAGCAATGGGAAATGAAATAAATGCCGTTATTATTCAAACTATTCTCTGCGGACTATTAGGTACAGGATTTAGTGTAAGCTCTGTAATTTGGGAAATAGAGCATTGGAGTATCGTAAAACAAACCGGAATTTATTTTCTGATTATCTCTGTAATAATGCTGCCTATTGCCTACTTTATGTACTGGATGAAGCACAGCTTTATCGGATTTCTAAGTTACTTTGGTATATTCGTTCTGATTTTCGTTGTAATGTGGATTATCCAATTTATCATCGGAAAAAACAATATAAAAAGAATGAACGAAAAGCTATCTGAAACAAGAAACACTGACTCACATAGTTAAGTTTGTTACAATTTCAGAGAAAGAGCCTCCTACCTGATAGTAGGAGGCTCTTGTTATAAGTACTGTACCTTAACTTTTTTCTGCTTCGCTTTCAGAAATTTGCAAAGAACATCATCAACTGCGTCTGTGTATCTGCCTTGCTGAATAAGACTATTCTTCAGGGATACAAGCGAATTAATAACCCTGCTATACTCGCTTTCATCAAGATAAATATGAAATGTAGGCTCTCTCATCTTATATGCCCTCCTTACTTTGAGATTGCTTTCTTCTCCATTCAAAAAACCTCTCTCGAATAAACTCTGTATCCTCACATTCATCAGAGGTTATGAAAATATGTACGCTACGAAACGCTCTTTTAATCTTCTTCGCATAATCGGCTTCTCCGCTGCCGATCTTGTATGGAATTTTCAAAAGTTTTATTTCTCTCTTTTGGCACAGATATTTTTTCAGTTCTTCAATCTCCTGTGCCCGACTGTCGGTTTCAATCGCCAGTTTTTCATCCGGTATATAGATTTCAATCGGAAGTCCAATAATATCACTTGTATCTGTCAGGACTCTTAATTTCCTTTGCTGTGCATAAAACATCACTGTTAATTTAGGGAATACGCTTTGATACTCAGCTTCACACACCTTACATCCGGCTTTCCCAATCGTCCTTTCAGAAATCTTTGCTTTCCAAGAATGACCGAAAGAACATTTCCACCAAACACTCTGCATTGAGTTCCTTGATATTCTTTCCGGTGACATATTCCCATTTTTCTCATAGTCCCATTCGCTAAGCAAACAGGGGTCTGTGGTTGCTAAATCATTATATCCGGTCATAACTGCACGGTCGGCACATACCGGACAAACCGTTCCCTGAACTCTTGAATAAATAACGGACTTCCACTCATATCCGCACTTTTTGCACTTCCACCAAACATTCCTGCGGGACTTCTCATTTACCATATCCGGTGTTAATGGAAGATTATGCTCCGACCATTCCTCTGCAAGCTGCGGATGAGTAGTGGCAAAATCATTGAACCCTTTCAGCAAAATTGTTCCGCTGCAATATGGGCATTTGCTTCCACCGGAACGAGTTGAAATCAGCGTGTACCACTCGTGTCCCTTGCTGCATTTCCACCACGCCTTACGATTTGCAAAAGCTGTAACCTGCGTAGGGAGCAATGGGAGATTTTTCTCTGACCATTCTGCTGCCACATCAGGACAAACAGTAGCAAGGTCATTAAATCCCTCCAAAATGGTATTATGAGAGCAATACGGGCAGCCTGTACCGTTAAGTGTTCTGCTCTTTACTGAAGCTGTCCACTCGTGACCGCATTTTCCTTTCCATATCACTTTTTTATGGGAACCGACACTTACCATTGTCGGTTTTAAGTCACCATTCTTATCTGACCACTCAGCGGCTATCTTTGGCTTTAATGTCTGTAAATCGTTAATACCTTCTACAACTCTCGCTCCTGAGCATATCGGGCATTTCTCGCCGACAGAACGGCTCTTTACACTCGCTTGCCATTCGTGACCACAGGAACCTTTCCACCACATAATCTTATTGGAACCGAAAGTTATCTTGTCCGGCGTCAGCGGCAAGTTTTTCTCCGACCATTCACACACAAGCTCCGGATGAACGCTTGCAAAACTATTGCTCATATCATATCCACTCCTTCCTCTGCGATTACATTATATTAAGAAGTGGATTTTTTTCGTAGTTTGCGAATTAAAAAAAAGACTTTGAGAAAATAATATATCTCAAAGTCTTTCCGGGATTTATCTCCCTTTGTGTTTTTCTTTTCGTTTCTGCTGTTTTAAGTCATACTGGCGTTGCTTTTCCGCTTCTTTCTTTTGTTTACTGATTGATTTCCTTATCAGTTTATTCTCTTCTCGCTGCTGTTGTAATGCCTGCTGCGATTTTGTTCCGATGCCAGACTGAGCAATTTCTTTTCGTGCTTCTCTTTGTATTCGCTTCGGATTTTTCGCCTCTTTTCTGACTTTCACATCAACAGATGGACTGAACTTAAGCTGACCGTAATTTTTCAGAATGAACTCTAACACTTCATAATCTTTGGGTTCTGCTCCGAATGTAACTTTGCATACAGATAGTTTTTCATCTTCTATACGCTCAAACACACCAACCCAAAACGGATCATCGAAATACACTGTAAGCTTACCAATACTTTCGCCCATAACGAAACCCTCCTGAAATGTATTTCGCAGAAATGGACAACCCGGAGGGGAAGGTTACTTACCTGAAACATTTTCAGACGGCTGGGCTACCTACCAGCTCTATCACACCAAATGATGTGCATTGCGTTTTTATCCTGCGATTATATAAAGTGCCTTGTGGCACAATATATCAAATATATTCAATTTTCTTTTACCTGTGAACTGTTTTGCAAATGGGCAATCCCAATAATGAGGGACTGCCCATTTATTCCGTTCATTATGCGATTTTTACGCCTCTGCACATTTTCCTACATCAAATGGTGTAAATCTGGTGTAAATATGCAATTTGGCTGAAATTCCAACAATAAAGTACATCCCGTTTTAATACAGTTTTGCACCTGCTGGAATACGGTCATCCACCATCAGAAGGTTAAGACCTTCTCTGCCGTTTTCTTCGTGTACTGCCGAGATCAACATACCGCAGGAGTCAATGCCCATCATCGGACGAGGCGGCAGATTTACGATTGCGATACAAGTCTTTCCGACCAGTTCTTCCGGCTCGTAATACTCGTGGATACCGCTTAAAATCACTCTATCTGTACCTGTACCGTCATCTAAAACGAATTTGAGGAGCTTTTTACTCTTCGGTACAGCTTCACATTCTTTTACCTTTACAGCTCTGAAATCGGATTTTGAGAATGTTTCAAAATCTACGAATTCCTCGAACAGCGGCTCGATTTTCACATTGGAAAAATCAATTTTCTCCGGCTCTGCTTTTGGTGCTTCAGGAGCTTTTGCAGCTTCAGAACTTACACCATTTTCTTTCTTTACACCATCTAAAGGTTTCATTGTCGGGAATAATAAAACATCTCTGATAGCTGCTGCGTTTGTAAGTAACATACACATTCTATCAATACCAAATCCGATACCGCCTGTAGGTGGCATACCAATTTCAAGTGCGTTCATAAAGTCTTCGTCAGTTGTATTAGCCTCTTCATCACCAAGTGCTAATAATTCTTCCTGAGCCTTAAATCTTTCTCTCTGGTCAATTGGATCGTTAAGCTCTGAATAAGCGTTAGCCATTTCCCAGCCATTCATGAAAAATTCAAATCTTTCTACAAATTCAGGGTTTTCAGGTTTCTTCTTTGTTAAAGGAGAAATTTCAATTGGATGATCCATAATAAATGTAGGCTGTACTAAATGTTCTTCAACAAATTCTTCAAAGAATAAGTTTAAGATATCACCCTTCTTGTGGTGTTCTTCAAATTCAACATGATGTTCTTTTGCAAGTTCTCTAGCCTGTTCAACTGTTTCAACTTCATTCCAGTCAACACCGGCATACTTCTTAACCGCATCAACCATTGTAAGTCTTTCAAAAGGCTTGCTTAAATCCATTTCAATGCCATTATATTCAATCTTAGCACTTCCACAAACTTTTTCAGCAAGATGTCTGTAAAGATTTTCTGTTAAATCCATCATGCCGTGGTAGTCTGTGTATGCCTGATATAATTCCATAAGTGTAAATTCAGGGTTGTGTCTTGTATCAACACCTTCGTTACGGAATACTCGTCCAATTTCATAAACTCTTTCAAGACCACCAACGATAAGTCTCTTAAGATAAAGTTCCAATGAAATACGAAGCTTAACATCTTCATCTAAAGCATTAAAATGTGTTTCAAATGGACGTGCTGCTGCACCGCCTGCATTGTGTACAAGCATAGGTGTCTCAACTTCCATAAATCCCTGTCCGTCTAAGTATTTTCTGATTTCACTGATAATCTTTGATCTCTTAATAAATGTTTCCTTAACTTCAGGATTCATAATAAGGTCAAGATATCTCTGACGGTATCTAAGGTCTGTATTTGTAAGGCCATGATGCTTTTCAGGAAGAATCTGAAGGCTCTTTGAAAGAAGAGTAACTTCTGTAGCGTGAATACTCTTTTCACCTGTCTTTGTTACAAAAGGATATCCCTTAACACCAACGATATCACCGATATCCATCTTCTTGAAATCCTTGTATTCTTCAAAAGGTTCATCACCTAATTCATTTCTTGCAACATAAACCTGAATATTTCCTGTTTTATCCTGAACATTACAGAATGAAGCTTTACCCATTACACGCTTAAGCATAATACGACCTGCAATTGAAACAAGCTTTGCAGGATCTTTAACAAGCTTTCCTTCTTCATCATGTTCACATTCAAACTTTTCAAAGTTATCCTTAATCTCTGTAGTATGGTTTGTTACATCATACTTTGTAATCTGGAAAGGATCCTTTCCTCTTTCCTGTAAATCAGCAAGCTTCTCACGACGCACCTTTAAAAGCTGATTAACGTCAACCTGCTGTTCATTCTTATTCTGCTGTGCCATTTTCTTAAACTCCTTAAAGTAGTATAATTTATTTCTTTTTCTTAATATCAAGAACTTTATATTTTGATACTGTATCGCCCATTTCAACCTCTACAATATCTCCAACTTCGTGTCCAATAAGTGCATGACCTAATGGTGATTCGTTAGAAATCTTTCCACTTAAGCTGTTTGTCTGTGTTGAACCAACAATGCTGAACTCAAGGTCTTCATCATATTCGAAATCATGAATGATGATATGACATCCAACGTTAATCTTTGTATCATCAATATCAGATTCAGCTACAACTTCAACATTTTTAAGAATCTTTTCAATATCTTCGATTCTTGCTTCAATGTCTCTCTGTTCATCTTTAGCTGCATCGTATTCAGCGTTTTCTGATAAGTCCCCCTGCTCTCTGGCTTCCTTAATCTTCTGTGCTACTTCTTTACGTTTATTTACCTTTAAATCTTCTAATTCTGCTTCTAATTCCTGAAGACCTGCATATGTCAATATATTCTTCTTTGCATCTGCCATGTTTACTTCCTCCATCTACATGTTCGTTCATAGTTTTACACTTTATAATAGCCCAACCACCATTTATTGTCAATGTTAAAGCCCCGAAAAAGTGTACAAAAAGCCTATAAAACCTTATAATTTTGATTTAATTAGCTCCTCTAGAGACTGCCAGTCCACAATCTCATTGCATCTGCGTCTAAGCTCTGCAGAATGTGGCAAGCCCTGTGTATACCAGGCTATGTGTTTTCGCATTTCCCTAACTGCTGTATATTCACCTTTGTAATCAATAAGCATTCTTGCGTGTTTCAAAACCATATGGCGTACTTCTGTTGAAGACGGTTCATCCACAATAATTCCATTTTCAAGATACTCTTTTATCTGTTTAAAAATCCATGGATTTCCTCTTGCGGCTCTTCCAACCATTAACCCGTCACATCCGGTATATTCCTTCATTGCCTTTGCATCTTTTGCAGAAAAAATATCACCGTTACCAATTACAGGAATTTTCACAGCCTCTTTTACCTCTTTAATCACGTCCCAGTCTGCTTTTCCGCTGTAATACTGCTCCCTTGTTCTTCCGTGAACGGCAATTGCTGATACGCCACAGCTTTCCGCAATTCTTGCAATCTCAGGTGCCTGAATTTCACCGTCTTTAAAGCCCTTTCTAACCTTTATTGTAACAGGCTTCTTTATTGCCTTAACCATTTTTGTAAGAATCTGTTCCACAAGTTTAGGCTGCGTAAGCAAATAAGAACCTTCATGATTGTTAACAATCTTAGGCACCGGGCACCCCATATTAATATCAATAAAATCACAAGGACCTTCTGCAACCTTTGCACCGATTTCCGCCATAATGTCAGGATCAGAGCCAAAAAGCTGAACAGCTATTGGATGCTCAGCCTTATCAATATTTAATAATATGTTTGTATTTTTATTTTTATACAAAATAGCTTTGGCACTTACCATTTCCGTGTAAAGCATGCCACATCCCTGCTCTTTGCAAAGCAGACGAAATGGCAGGTCCGTTACCCCTGCCATTGGTCCCAATGCCAAACTATTTTCAATTTCAACATTGCCTATTTTCATAATTAATCTCCAAGCTTATTTATTATTCTTGTTCTTCTCGTAAATAATTCTCATTCCCTGAAGAGTTAATTCCTTGTCATATATGTCTATTTTGTCTGTATTCTGCCATATTATTCTTCCAAGGCCACCTGTGGCAACAACCTTAACATCTGTAAGACCGCTTTCCTCTTTCATCTTTTCAATAATATATTCTGTCTGACCGATATATCCATAAACAATACCTGCCTGCATGCATGAAATTGTATCCTTAGCTAAAATGCTTTCAGGCTTTTTGATTTCAATTTCAGGGAGCTTAGCTGTTTCATTCCACAAAGCCTTTGTGCAAATCTTTATTCCCGGCGAAATAACTCCTGCTTCAAAAGTACCGTCAGCTCCAACCAAATCATAAGTTGTAGCTGTGCCAAAATCTATTACAATACAAGGTCCGCCATATAATTCATATGCTGCCACAACATCCACAAGACGGTCTGAACCAAGTTCCCTCGGATCAGTTCTCTTAACTCTTATTCCTGTCTTTGTCCCCGGACCTACAATTATAGGCTTTATTCCAAAATACTTAATAATACCATTATTTAAGGAATACATAACTTTAGGAACTACCGATGAAATAATAACATCCTCAATCTCGTTAATATTAATATTCTTTCTCGCTATTAATTCGGCTATTGTTGAACCATATTCATCAGATGTTTTCACCATCTGGGTATTCATTCTAAATGTGGCAAATACCTTATCCTCCTTAAATAGTCCAAGTGTTATATTAGTATTTCCAACATCAACAGTAAGTAACATTATATTTCTTCTCCCAATACAAAAACTTTATAGTACATTTCTAAAGATTCCAGTAAATCTCTTTTTTCCATTTGCATCTGTCTTATCTTTAGTCCACAGCCAATATCATCATATAACAAATCCCCTTCATCAGCTTCTGTTATAATCTGAAGATTGCCTTCCTCATCATATTCTAGAACAAGTATTCCTCCAACTTCCTCCGTAAAAAGAACACACATAATCTGCAATTCCTGTTTAATCTGTTCTGGCAGGTTGGAAAACTGCTCATTTAAATAATATTTTTTGTCGTATGCGTTAGCACCACACAATACCATTTTCTCGTTAAACATATTTCTTCCTTATCAGTAAAAATTAAATTAATTCTTAATCCTTAATAACTTCAGCCAAAGCCTTTACTGAACCGGCAATTCCCTGAATTTCAGATGGAA
>UMGO01045286.1_pt1 | contig 20642 bp, 18 predicted proteins | sample 1965301 | NCBI WGS metagenome assembly UMGO01 (sample SAMEA4836074, study PRJEB28245) | human gut metagenome | biome: gut microbiome; material: fecal sample | place: Denmark | collected 2008 | reverse complement strand
TTAGGAACATACATTGTCAAGATTCCGTTTTCAAACTTGGCATTAATATCTTCCTCTGTTACGTTCTTGCCAACAAAGAAACTTCTCTGGCACTTGCCATAATATCTTTCACGACGGATATATTTAACGGCTTCCTTCTTCTGACCTTCTTCGTTGTTCTCTTCTTTATTTTCTGCATTGTGTTCAGCGGTAATTGTAAGGTAACCGTCTTTCAACTGTGCCTTTACTTCTTCTTTGGAAAATCCAGGTAATTCCATTTCAATCTGGTAGCCGTCAGCCAATTCTTTAATATCTGAGCTTATATTTCTAGCTGCTGCTACCTGCTTTCTAAATGCAGGTGAAAATTCAAATACATCTCCAAAATCATCAAATAAATCATTCATTCCAAAAATACTAGGTGCTAACATAATACTTACCTCCTTATATATCTGCAATCAAAATCTGAGAATTTAGCTGACTGCATATTGCGACTTCCATTAGTCGTAATTGTTAATTTTATTTCTTTCAGGGACTCTCTTTTTTCCCTGTGATTATGTTATAGCACTTTTGTTAGCACTCGTCAACAGTGAGTGCTAATATTTCTTGTAAACAATTTGTTAACTTTTATAATATAAAATGTTATCTGATTTTTAACTTTCCTAATACCCTAACGGTAACTCCAAGCCGCTTTCTTCCATCAGCTCTTTATCCAAAAGAATCTCCTTTGTATTACCATCCTTAATTATCTTTCCGTCTGAAAGAAGTATTGTTCTCTCGCAAGTGTCCATTATCATATTCAAATCGTGAGAAGCTATTATTTTTGCCTGATTCAGTCGATTTAATATGTTGATTAGGTTTCGTCTGTTCTTTGGATCAAGTGCCACGCTTGGCTCATCCATCAATATAACGTCCGGTTCCGTTGACAGGATTGTTGCAATAGAGGCAAGTTTTTTCTCCCCTCCTGAAAGCTTATAAATCTGCTTGTCCTTTAGCTGTTCAATGTGCACAACTTTCAGCGCTTCCATTGTTTTCTCATTAACTTCTGCCTCAGACATTCCGTAATTTCTCGGTGCAAAAGCAACATCATCAAAAACAGTTGACATAAAAAGCTGACTGTCAGCATCCTGAAAAACGTAGCCAATATTTTTTCTAATAGTCTTTAAATTCTTTTTTTCAAGGGGAATATTGTTGACCATCACATCTCCCTGAAAACCTGTATTTAGACCAACAAGTATTCTTAAAAGAGTAGACTTTCCAACGCCGTTAGCGCCAACCAAGCCCACCGACTCACCCTTTTTTAATTGAAAATTTATATTTTCCAAAACCTTTCTCTTGCTATCATAGCCGAAAGAAAGGTCGGAAACTGAAATTATATTCTCCATCTTTTTGTCCTTTTATGTAAACAAACCGCCCACTATTTCAAAAACAGGGTACACTCTAAAAGTGATAATCACCAGTGTCCATACAATCATCCACACGTAATCCCTGCTACTTAATTTGTAATTTCTGATTCGCACGTTATTAAGATTGTAACCTCTAAGACTCATGCTGTTATGCACATCGGTTGCCCTGTCTATACTTCGTAAAAGCAACTGCCCCGGCAGACTTCCCCAAGCCTTAAAATTAATGCCTTTCTGACCCGGTGCCCTAAGGCTGTACGCCTCAACTATTCTTTTTGTTTCCTTTAGCAACACGTTAATGTACCTGTAAATCAACTGGATAATCATAACAATAATCTCAGGAATATGTATTTTTCTAAGCGCCATGCATACTCGGTCTATAGTAGTTGTAATTATAAGAATATAAATGGCAATCACCGTCAAAATTCCTTTAATCATCAGTGTCACCATGGAAATTTCGCCGCCGGTTATTTTCACTCCACCCATTGTCAGCAAAACATTTCTGTCAAAAAAAGGATTAAAAATACCAATTATGCAAATCAATGGCAAAATAAGTCTGATTCTTTTTATACATTTTCCAAATTTAATGTCCCCAAGGTTAAAAATAATCAAGGGATATATTATCATTTCCACTAGACCTGTCACATTATATTTCGGAAAAGAAGTCACCATACAAACATACAAAACCGTTACAAACAGTTTTGCCAGTGCATGTATGTTATTTAGAAAATTATCTTCCCCAGCCTGATTTTCAATAGCACACATTTCGTGTATTGCATTTTCAAATTTTTCCATTATGCTTTCTTTCTAAAAAACTTAAATAAATTGCAGCACACAATGCACAACAGGATTACTACCACTCCACCTACAATGCCTGAAAATGATGTTCCGGCAATTGTGTCTGATGACTTAAATCCGTAGTCAGGAAGGATTGCAAGCTTGTCCTGTATTCCTGCAAAAAAGCTGTAAATTCCACCTGTGCTTTCCACTTCCGTAGCTCCTGTGATTTTTGAAATTGACCATTCCAAACCATCAGGCAAAGATGAAGCCACAAGTGATAAGCCACCTGCAATAATTACTGCCATTGCCAAAAGAATTGCCAAAACTTTTTTGTATGGCATTTTTTCTTTTTTGTCAACAGCTTCAATTCCCCAAAGCAATTCAGGTCTAGCCTCGTAGACGAAGCAAAGAACTGCCCCGGTAATTATTCCTTCAACCAATCCGATGCACAAATGTATTGGCTGCATTACTGAAACAAATGCAGTAAAAGGAAGTTCTGTAATTCCTGAAGCCAAAGTTTCAAGTGTTACTGAAAAAGCTCCAAGTTGTAAAGTAACAACGCAACCAATAATTGACGCTGCCATTATTTTCTTTTTTGATGCGCCGTTTTTCATCACAATGCGCCATATAACCATCGCTCCTATGAAGCATCCATAAAATGCCATGTTCCACACATTTGCCCCAAGAGCCATCAAACCTCCGTCAGCAAACATCAAACACTGAATCAGCAAAATACCTATCATTGTCAGGAAACCTGCCGGTGCCCCAAGCATTGCAGACAACAACATTCCTCCGCACAAATGTCCTGAAGAACCTGTTCCCGGTATTGTAAAATTAATCATTTGAGTTGCAAAAACAAAAGCTCCCATTATTCCCATGGTTGGGATTTTAGTCTGATCATCTTCTTTTCTTATCTTTGTAACTGAATATGCTGCCACCGCTGTGCTGCAGGCGTACATTGTCCCTGCAACTGCCGGTGATAACAAGGCGTCTGCCATATGCATAAATTTGTCCTCCTAAAGTATCTTTATTAAATATTCTCCTTCACTTCTCTTATGGAAATGTTATTTTCAATAGCTATTTTCTTCAAATCTTCAAACTCCAATTTGGATTTTTCAACTCCATAGCCATATGTTTTTTTCACATCAATATCTCCATATTGGGTGCTAACCTTCTCAATCTTTCTATTCAAAATCATTCGGCTACACTTGTATTCTCTAATTCCAATTGTTGATGTATGCTTAAAAATAGTTACGGCAACATCTTCCTTAGCCGACTCTTTGCACATTACATTAAGCAAAGTTCCCTGACGACCTTTTTTCATACTAATTGGCGTAGTGTAAACGTCCAACACATCATCCTGCCAAATCTGTTCCACCGCAAAACTTAATTCTTCCGCAGTCATATCGTCAATGTTGCAACGAAGCTCCACAATGGTGTCTTGGATAGTATCACTATTCTCAATGGTTCTATTATTTTGATTGGTGTCATTGTTACTTTCCGTAATTGAATTATTTTCTGTCTTTTCTCCAAGAATTGCTCTAATGCAGTTAGCCACCGGGAAGTCTTTGTTTCCCATGCCATAACCCTGCTTTTCCATAATCATCGCAGGCATATTTCCAAACTCATTAACATAGTATTTCAAAATTGCTGCCCCTGTTGGCGTGCAAAGTTCGCCTTCAATATTTCCACTGTAACAAACCATTCCTTCAAGCAAATTAGCTGTAGCCGGTGCGGGAACCGGAAGTATTCCATGAGCACATTTCACTTTTCCAAAACCTGTATTAATAGGCGATACAACCACCTTGTCAGGGTTAATCTCTTCCATTAACATAACGCAACATGTTACATCCGCAATTGCATCCATCATTCCAACCTCATGAAAATGAATTTCAGAAACATCCACACCGTGAGCTTTACTCTCAGCCTGAGCTATAAGCTTGTATATAGAAATTACATCATTCTTAACCTTGTCTGAAACTGCGAGATTTTGAATCGTGTGCTCAATAAAATCAATAGTTGCATGGTAATGAGCGTGATGATGGGTATGGTTATGATGATGTAATTCATTACTGTTTTGTACATCCTCAGACAATTCTTCTTCATCATTAATCAAAACTCTAACATGATTTCCTTTTATACCACATTTAACCGAGCTTTCAAGCTTCACCTTAACATTTGAAATTCCAATATTATTAATTTTTTCAACAAACTTATCTTTATCCGGAACAAGTTCTAGCAAAGCAGACATCAACATGTCGCCTGCTGCACCCATTCCACAATCTAAATACAAAATTCTCATATTAGTTCCTCTTTTATATGTATTTTCCCTGGAATTATCCGTAATTTCTTCCAAAAGAGCAGGTTTTCTCCCACCCTACTACTTCGCTCTCATATGATTTATCATACTTGCCTGATATGCTGCTCCGAAGCCATTATCTATGTTGACTACGCTTACTCCGCTGGCACAGGAGTTTAGCATTGACAAAAGGGCTGATAAGCCTCCGAAGTTTGCACCGTAGCCTACACTTGTTGGCACTGCGATTACAGGGCAGTCTGCCATTCCACCTATGACACTGGCAAGTGCGCCTTCCATTCCTGCAATTGCGATTATTACGGAGGCACTCATTATTTCGTCAACGTGGCTTATCAATCTGTGAAGTCCGGCAACACCCACATCATAAAGTCTTGTAACCTGATTGCCGAAAACCTCTGCCGTCAATGCTGCTTCTTCTGCAACATACATATCACTTGTTCCTGCCGTTGCAACAACTATTGTTCCAATACCGTCTTTCTTAGGCATTGGTCCAACTATTCCAACCTTAGATATTTCATCATATCTCAAATCTATTTCTTCACTGACAAACTTAGCGGCTTCACTGCTCATTCTTGTTATAAGTACAGTTTCCTCACCACTTTTTTGTAGATGCTTGACAATTTCTTTTATTTGTTCCTTGGTTTTTCCTGCGCCATAAATAACTTCAGGCACACCCTGTCTGATGCCTCTGTGGGTATCAATCTTTGCAAACCCCATATCCTTAAAAGGCTCTTCTTTAATGGCAAGCAAAGCTTCTTCCTTAGTAACTTTCCCCGTTGCAACATCATCCAAAATATTCATCAACTCTGATTGTTTCATAATGTCGCCTTTCTTATAATCATATTTCTTTGTCTCGTTTTATGTTGTTACTATCTAGTTCTCAAATCAAGCAATACCTCATCAAATATTTTTAACAATTCTTCCAATACAACTTCTCGCTTTTCCATAAGTGCCTGTAACCGGCTTTCAGGCATTTGGATTTTGGCTTTGTTGTCCATCCATCTTACTCTGAAATCAGAAAAGCCTAAGTCAAACAAAAATGTTTCTGCTGTTTCTACCTGTTTGATTTTTTCTTCATCTATTTCAGTACCTGTTGGTATTCTTGTTGCAAGACAAGCGTATGACGGTTTGTTGTACACGAACAAACCTGCTTCCTTTGACTGCTTTCTTATTTCAGATTTCACGTAGCCACACATTCTAAGTGGGGACAAAACCTTCATCTCCTGCAAAGCCTTCATTCCCGGTCTGTCGTCTGCATCATCTGAAGCGTTGGTTCCATCAAGAATTACTGTCATTCCGTCATTCTTTGCTGCTTCAAGAATTGTTCCAAAAACACCCTGCTTACAATAATAACATCTGTTGACCGGATTGTCTGTAACCAGCTTGTTAGACAAAACATCCACATTCAAAATCTTCAAATCAACGCCTAGCTGCCGGCAAATTTTTTCTGCATCCTTTTTTTCAAATTCCGGTTGAAAAACAGATTTGACAAAATACGCCTTCACGCTCTTTGCATATTTTTTTGCCATATAAACCAAAAATACTGAATCAACTCCACCTGACAAAGCAATTGCCACATTAGGATATTTTTCAAAAAACTCTTTTATGTTCATTTCTTCTTTTGTAATATTTTTCATTTTTTCAGTCCCTCTTATTTCCATAAACATTTTGTTTTCGATAAATATTTTGTTTTCAATAACATTTTCTGAACTTTATTTAAGATAATGTATTTGCCATTAATTTTTAATCCAAAATCTTTCAACACCGCCCATTATATCATAGGTTGATTAATCCATAAAGATTTCTTAATTTATTGTTAACTTTTTGTGTATTCTATGGATAGTTTGGTATTTTTTTGGTAGAATTAACGGCGTAGAAAAATTTAAAAAAGAAGCTAAATGTCAATGTTTCCCTTATTGCATTGACCGGGGGGTATGCCTGGATTGCCCGAAGCTTACAGGAGGTAATTAATGAACATTTTATTTTTTTTGACACCGAAAGAAAAGGTGTCACATATATTCAATGACGATACACTGAGACAGGTTGTGGAAAAAATGGAGTTCCACGGATATTCCGCCATTCCTCTTTTAGATAAAGAAGGAAAATACATAGGAACAATTACTGAAGGGGACTTGCTTTGGTACCTTAAGGACCACGATTTTCCTGACATCTACCAGTTGGAGGATATTCCTATTACGGACATTGAACGAAAAAGAGACAACAACGCTGTCAACATACAGGTTTCAATGGAAGAACTTTTTGAAAAAGCCACTAACCAGAACTTCGTGCCTGTGGTGGATGACAACAATGTATTTATTGGTATTATCACAAGAAAAGATATAATACTGTATTTAGCAAATAAAGAAAATACAAATAATGCTATATCAAACTAAATCATTACTTAACAATCTTTTAGGTGTGGTACATTATTAATTTTGTATTTTATAAGCGAAAACGGGTTTGCAAACGATAGGCAGATTTTCGAAATTTTGCGAGTATAATTTAAGACAAAAATCAACTGTTTGAGCCGTAGGCGAGTTTTGATTTTTGTCTTATAATAAATGACGGAGCAAAATAAGAAAATCAACGTGTTTGCAAACCCGTTTTCGTTTATAAATATCAAATAAAATTAATAAGAACCACACCTATAATTTTCTTTTATTCCAACTCTTCTTTCAGCGTATCTATAAACTTCCTGCACGCCTTGGATATATATTTCCCTTTCTTATACGCCACGCACATTGTTCTAACCGCATCTTTATCTGAGCCTACCTTGTAGTAGTATGCGTGATTTTTGATGTTGTTGTATTTTATGGTTGTTTCTGTAACGAAAGAGATTCCCATATTGGCAAGTGTCATGGCAAGCCCTGTTACTGTCTGAGATGTTTGCAATATTACGTTAGGTGTAAAACCGGCTTTTTCAAATATGCTGTCTACCATGCGTCTTACATGCTGGTCCTCGTTTAACAAAACAAACTCTTCATCCTTCATTCTGCTTATGTCCAATGTTTTCACTGATGAATAGTCAATTTTGTCACTTAGTAATTTTTCTATTGGAATCTGGTATTCCCCTATTTCTTCATTAATTACCAGGTTTTTCGGAACAACCATAAGCAATCTTTCTTCAAAAAGAGTTTCCTTATCAAATAACTCGCCATTGATTCTTCCATCTGTCAGGAAAATATCAATGTCTCCCAAAAGGCATTTATTCATTATTTCAGGGACTTTTTCTTCTGTTAATTTAAAAGTAATTCCCGGATATTTCTTGTGGAAGACTGACATTGGTCCCGGCAAATATGTTGTTGAAAAACATACAACACTTCCTATTTTTATTTCTCCTTTTTTTAAATCCTGCAAATCTGACATAACATCATTAAGTCTGTCTGTGGCTGATATAACATCCTCTGCGTATTCCAAATATGCCTTGCCGAACTCTGTTATTTCAATCGGAGAAATACTTCGGTCAAAAAGCAATACACCCATTCTGTCTTCCAGTTTTTTAATGTAATTGCTTAATGCCGGCTGGGATATTTCCAAAGCTTTTGAAGCCTTTGAGAAACTTTTCTGTTTTGCCACTTCTTTTATATAAGTAAATTCGTTATTATTCATGTTAGCTCCACTTCCAATCAATTTTGAACTAATATGATTATAATATTTTTCTGTACTTTTTCCAATGCTATGTTAGCTGATTGTTTAAATGTTCCCATAACTTGGCGTAACCCTCACTTGCAGGTGTAACAGGCTTTTCAATAGTGTTGTACAAATGCTCCTTAATGGTTCCTTCCTTAGACATTACCATAATTCTGTTTCCAAGAGATATTGCCTCCTGAATGTTGTGAGTTATAAAAATAACTGTTATTTTTTCTTTTTGTTTCAATTTCAGTAATTCACTTTGCAACTGCTTTCTTGTCATTGCATCAAGCGCTGCAAAAGGCTCATCCATTAATATTATTTTTGAACCAAGTGCCATTCCCTTTGCTATTGCCACTCTTTGCTTCATTCCACCGCTTAACTGATATGGATAATAATTAGCATACTGTACCAGATTAACTTTTTCCAAATATTTCTTTGCTTTCTGCTCTCTTTCCGCCTTATCCTTCATTCCATTTACTTTTAACGCATATGTAATATTTTTCAAAACAGTTTTCCAAGGAAATAACTGATTAAAGTCCTGAAATACCATTATTCTGTCAGGTCCCGGTTTTACAACCGGCTGACCGTCAACTTTTATGCTTCCTTCATAGTCTTCAAAACCGGCAATACATCTTATTAATGTAGATTTTCCGCAACCTGAAGGGCCAAGAATGCATAAGAAATCTTCATCATTTATAGTCAAATCAAGATTATTTAAAATAACTCTATCGGAATTATCATATTTTTTTACCAGATTACTTATCTTTAAAACTTCATTGCTCATCGTGTCATTCCCCACTTTCTAAAAGTTTTATTTTCTATGTTGCGGAAAATTCCGTACTCAACAACCATTCCAATAATTACAATAACAATAATTGCCGCAAAAACTCCGGCAATGTCAGTATTAGTACGTCTGTCCTGAATAAAATAGCCAATTCCTAAAGCTCCGCCTCCGCCAAAAATCATTTCGGCACTGATAAGTCCACGCCACGCTCTTGCCCAGCCTACTTTTATACCTGAAAAAATTCTAGGCAAAGCTGCCGGAAGAAAGACTCCAAAAATCAACTTAACCGGTGAAAGTCCTATATTTCTGCCTACTTCCAAATACAATTCCGGCACTGCATTGAAACCATCAATTATACTTCTTGACATAGGCCACACAACTGCGTGAATAACCATAAAAATTATGGCACCGTCACCTACGCCTATCCAAAGAATTGCTACTGGTATTAAAGCTATTCCCGGTATTAAGTCACACATTGAAACAATCATATTGTAGATTGTGTAAAATGTTTCGCTTATAACTGAAAGGCTTGAAAAAACCAAAGCCAACGCTATTCCCACAATTAATCCTTTAATGATAAGTGAAAGGGAATGTAACACCATTGTCCCAAGTTCTCTTTCCGTAAAAGCAGTTACAAAAGCTTTTCCAATATCGCCTAATGATGGAAACAAAATTTCCGGCCAAATTTTCAAAGTATATAATACCTGCCACAAGATAAGAACTGAAACAATAAAAATTATTTTCACCAAACTATTTTTAATATTCTTATTCAAAACTATTCTCCTTTAACATTATCGAATACTAACTGGTCAATACTACTTGCACCTTTGTCTAAGAAATTTTCTTCTACCATAAAGTCTGAAAGATTCATAACTCCCTGCAAAGTTGAATTGTACTGAACGGCACCATCCTTCAACCATGATGCAATTTCATCTTGTGAAGCATCATAAGTTTCAGTAAGGATTTTTGCTGTTTCGTCAGGATTCTCTTCTATATATTTCATTGCTTCTTCTGTTGCGTCACAAAAAGCTTTGTATAAATCAGGATTGTTTTTGTATAACTTTTCTGATGCTATTCCTACGATTGATGTGTCACCTTTAGCCCAAACGTCTTCGCTTACCGGTATTTCGTGTATGTTATCTTCTTTTACTTCCATTAAATTGTATGGTGCAAATACCATATTGCACTGAACTGCACCTGATATTAACGCTGAATATCCGTCTGCATTAGCCATTGCAACTAAGTTTGCATCTAAGGCATGAGCGTCGCCCAATTCCTTCTTTGCAGCCATAGCCAATAATATATGAGGCTGACTGTTAACCTGAGTTACAACAATCTGGTCGCTTGATTTTATGTCTTTCAAAGTCTTAATGCTACTGTCATTAGTCTGGATTCCGCAAGAAACTGCTGCCAAACCTGTACAAATCTTGTACGGTGTCTTTGACATAATTCCGTTAATTGCAACTGATGTTCCAAGTGCACCAATGTCTATTGAACCTGCTGTAATTCCTTCACTAATTGCTGCGCCACTTTTCAACAACTTCCAATCTACATTTACGTCTTTTCCATAATGCTTCTCAATAAGTTTCTTCTCCTTCATAACCAACAGCGGTGTGTATGAAAGACCATTCTGATAAGCAATTACCAACTTATCATTTTTCTCTGCTGATTTTTTAGTTCCACAAGCTGTTAAAGACAATACCAAAACAAGCGATAATGCTACTGCTATACCCTTTTTTATTCTTCTCATATCAATTCTCCTTTTCGTTCATTCTTATAACTTTTTCATTATAACTGTTATTATTTAATAGTTATGTTGTTATAGATAATAACATCTGAATATGAAAGAAATATGATAAGTATTAATAATGCGGAATATTAAAAACAAAAAAGTACGTGTATGGTTTGGGACTTTCCAAAACATACACGTACTTTTTATAAGATTGTTAAAATATAAATTGCAAGACAATCCATATATTCAATAACTATATTTTTATGCCACCACATCAAACTGTGAATTATATAAGTCTGCGTAGAAGCCTTTCTTTGCCATAAGTTCTTCGTGTGAACCCTGCTCGATTATATCTCCATCCTTCATTACAAGAATTATGTCCGCATTCTTAATTGTACTAAGTCTGTGAGCTATAACGAAACTTGTTCTGCCTTTCATAAGGTTATCCATGGCTCTCTGGATTCTATGCTCTGTTCTTGTGTCAACTGATGATGTTGCCTCATCAAGAATCATTACAGGGTTGTCTGCAAGGATTGCTCTCGCTATTGTAAGAAGCTGTCTCTGACCTGCAGAAACATTAGATGCTTCTTCATTTAACTCGAAATCATATCCACCTGGCAATGTTTTAATGAAATGATGTGCGTGAGCTGACTTAGCTGCTGCAATTACTTCTTCATCTGTTGCATCAAGTCTACCGTATCTGATATTCTCCATTATTGAACCTTTAAACAACCATGTGTCCTGAAGAACCATTCCGAAAGCATTACGAAGTTCATTTCTGTTGTAATCCTTTAAGTTATGTCCATCAAGTTTTATTTCTCCTGAATTAACATCGTAGAATCTCATAAGAAGTTTTACCATTGTTGTCTTTCCTGCACCTGTTGGTCCTACAATTGCTACCTGCTGACCTGCCTTAACGTGAGCATTAAAGTCATTTACAATAATGTTATCAGGATTGTATCCGAAATGTACGTGTTCGAAATCAACAACTCCCTTAACATTTTCAATAGGAACAGGATTTTCAGTAATCTGGTCTTCCTCTTCTTCCTCAAGAAATTCGAAAACTCTTTCTGCTGCTGCCATCATTGACTGCATCATATTAGTAACCTGGGCAATCTGTGCTATAGGCTGTGTAAAATTCTTAACATATGTTATAAATGCCTGAATATCACCGATTGTAATAGTTCCGTTAATTGCAAGGAAAGCACCTGAAATAGCTACTCCAACATATCCTAAGTTACCTACAAAAGTCATAATAGGCTGCATCATACCTGACAAGAACTGTGATTTCCAAGCTGAATTGTACAAAACATTATTTGTCTTCTTAAATTCATTTATTACATCCTGCTCTTTTCCAAAAGCTTTAACTACTAAATGTCCGCCGTAATTTTCTTCAACCTGACCGTTAATGTGACCTAAATACTCCTGCTGTGTTTTAAAGTATTTCTGTGAATGCTTCATTATAAAGCTTATAAAAATCATACTAACAGGAAGTATTAATAATGTTATTAAAGTCATAAGCGGACTAATTGTTAACATCATTATTACTACACCAATCATAGTTGTTAATGAAGTAATAAGCTGTGTTACACTTTGGTTTAAACCATTACCCAATGTGTCAACATCGTTTGTAATTCTTGAAAGTACTTCACCATATGTTCTGCTTTCAAAATATTTCATTGGCATACGGTTGATTTTTTCAACAATTTCACGACGAAGTCTGTAACATAACTTCTGTGTAATTGTTGACATTGTAAAGCCCTGAACTAAGTTAAATAATGAGCTTATTCCATAAAGGACCAATACTATAATAAGTATTCTTCCAATATAACCAAAATCAATACTGCCTGTTCCGGAAATCTTGGACATTAAACCTTCTGCTAATTTGGTTGTAGCTTTTCCCAAAATCTTAGGGCTTACAATTGAAAATGTGGCACTTGCTATGGCACATATCATAACAGCAATAATGCCTATTCTATATCTTCCGGCATATTTAATAAGCTTCTTTAATGTCCCCTTAAAGTCTTTTGCTTTCTCTCCCGGTTTACGATTCATTCTTGGCATGGCTTAGTCCTCCTTTCCTTCAATACTTGCTGCAAACTCTGCTTCTGAAAGCTGAGATTTTGCAATCTGCATATATGTTTCACAAGTTTTTACAAGTTCCTTATGTGTACCCTTTCCTACAAGCTTTCCTTCATCCAAAACAAGAATCTGGTCTGCGTGAAGAATTGTGCTTACACGCTGTGCAACAATAAATACTGTTGCATCTTTAGTCTTTGGTTTAAGTGCTTTTCTAAGCTGTGTATCTGTCTTAAAATCAAGTGCAGAAAAACTGTCATCAAAAATATAAATCTTTGGATTTCTTGCTATTGCTCTTGCAATTGAAAGACGCTGTTTCTGCCCACCTGATACGTTTGTACCACCTTGTGCAATTGCACTTTCAAATTTGTCAGGTTTGTCTTCAATAAATTCTGTAGCCTGAGCAATCTGTGCTGCTTCCTTAATTCCTGCTTCATCTATTCCCGGTGCACCATATGAAATGTTGGAATTAATATCACCTGAGAATAAAATACCTGTCTGTGGAACATATCCAATCTGTGAACGCAATGTTTCAATTGATATATCTCTAATATCCACACCGTCCAAAGTAATCTTTCCATTAGTTACATCGAAAAATCTTGGAATTAATTTTGCAAGAGTAGATTTACCACTTCCGGTACTACCGATAATTGCAACTGTCTGTCCCGGCTTTGCCTCAAAATCAATATCTTCCAAAACATTTTCTTCGCCGTCTGCATATTTAAAATCAACGTGGTCAAACTTAACAACTGCATTGTTTGTTTTTTCTGTTAATGCATTGTGGCTGTCTTTTATGGTAATTTCTGTTTTTAATACTTCATCAATTCTGTTAGCTGCAACTGCTGCTCTTGGAAGCATAATTGAAACCATTGTAAGCATTAAGAATCCCATGATAATCATCATTGAATATGTGATAAATGCTGTCATTGTTCCGACTTCCATAACACCCTGGTCAATCTTCTTTGCCGCAACCCAGATAATAAGAACTGAAACGCCGTTCATTACAAACATAAGTGCCGGCATCATAAATGACATGGCTCTGTTTGTAAAAAGCATTACTCTTGTAAGATTGCCGTTGGCTTCTTCAAATCTTTCTTCTTCTTTCTTTTCTCTACTGAAAGCTCTGATAACTGAAAGACCTGTTAAAATCTCTCTTGAAATAAGGTTAACCTTATCAACTAATTTCTGCATCATATTAAACTTAGGCATTGCAACAACCATAAGCACACCTATGACGCATACAACAACTGCTACTGCAAGAACAATTGTCCATTCCATTCCCGAGCTGTAATTAACCACGTTAATGATTCCGCCTATTGCAAGAATAGGTGCGTAAAGTACCATTCTAAGAAGCATAACCGTAACCATCTGTATCTGCTGCACGTCATTTGTACTTCTTGTAATTAAAGATGCTGTTGAAAACTTATCAAGCTCTGCGTTGGAGAAACTCATAACTTTTGTAAAGATTTTCTCTCTTAAATCTCTACCAACTCCCGCTGCTGTTTTTGAAGCAAAGAAACCAACAAGAATTGCTGCTATTACCATAAGCAAAGTCATTGAAATCATCTTTGCCCCTGTTTTAAACATATAGTCTGTCTGCAACTTATCAAGGTCCTTACCACAGGCTTTATATTCGCTCTTTGCAAAACTCTTAGCATATGAACTAATAGTTGAATCTCCAAGACTTGAAAGTTTCTTTTCAAAAACCTTTCTTAAGTCATACATTAATGTTGGACTTTGTGGATCAACACCAAATTCCTGTAGCTTCTTAGCCATTTCCTGCTGTTGCTCAGGAGTCATCTGCTGTGCATTACCACTCATATTTTTAAACTGTGAATCCTGCTGTGATGACATCATGTAATATACTGCAATAACATTGCCAAATTCACTGTCTAATTCTTCCATATTATCTTTGTCTGTGTTCTTAAGCTTATAGGCTTTGTCAGACTTGCTAAACTCATAAGCATTATCCCAGTCTTTTGTCTCCTGTTCATTCAAAAACAGCTTCAAACTATTGTAACTGTTCTCTGTTATAAACTCAGGCATCTGATGTTCAACACCACCATTAACAATACCAACATCAATAATGTTAGATGTATAGTCCGGCAATGATAAGTCACAATACGCCTGAACAACAAGTAATGCCAATATCAAAATTACAAAGTACCAGTATTTCTTTAAATTTTCAAAAATATGTTTCATTACTGTTTTCCTTTCATGTCATTATTTTCCTTCATTATAGTTCGAGTTTTTTCTAATATTCTTAAAAGATTTTCAGTGTCCTCCTCTCCAAGTCTTTCCAAATAAGCCACTACGCCTTTAAGCATTCTCTCTCTTCTACCCTTTACTGCATCCCAGCCTATGTCTGTTAATACAATATTCACCTTTCTTCTGTCCCCTTCAAGGCTAATTCTTTGAATATAGCCTTTCTTCTCAACTGCTTTAAGAAAAGCTGCTACTCTTGCAGTACTTACATACGCACTCTTAGCAATCTCATTAGGCATTAACCCATTGTCACTATGTGCTAAGCATTCCAACATAATGGCTTCTCCCCTTGCCATCTTATGAAGGTTATCGCTCATCTTAGACTGCTTGGCCATCATATTAAAGTTTAATAACTCCTTTGCTTTCTCTTCATAATATTTCTTTTTATCATCCATTAGAATATAAATGCTCCTTTACTCTTTTGTTGTTCAAAGAATACAGAGTTCGCTTGCGAACTCTCCCGCGAGGCGCGGTTTCGTAAGAAAATCTACTTTTCCGCGCCTCTGCGATTCTTCGGAGAATTTTTGATTAATAGTGATTCTGAAAGAATTACTCATTAACCAAAAATTGCTAACACTATTAATAATTAACAGTGTTAGCGATTATAATACTAATATTATGATATGTCAATAGCTTGGTGTAAAATAAAATGTGATGGTTGCGAATGGACAAATTTATTCTTGTACTAATACAGCCGAAAATCGTTGTGGTAAAGCGTGAACGTGGGAGCTTGGACTGGAACAAGCTATTCTTGTACTAACACAGCCGAAAATCGTTGTGGTAAAGCGTGGACGTGGGAGCTTGGACTTGTCCCAAACAATTATTATCAATTAATTACGGATATTACAGCGTTTTTTGTTCAGAACTTCGTAATGGATAAGAATTACGTGTGATATTATGTTTTTGATATATGACACGTAATTTTTAGGAAAATATAAGCATTATAATAAGTAATTACTTGTCATTTGACATTTTTTTCATCTGACACGTAATTCCCAGTCAAATTATACTGAAAAATTTAAAAATTACTTGTTATATAAAGTTTTTTCTCTGTGACACGTAATCCCCAATTAAATTGCATAAAACCCAAGAGATTTTACTTGTCATATAAAAAATTTTCTCTGTGACACGTAATCCATATTTTCAAACAGCTTTTAAACTTTGTTTTTCCAAAATCTATTTTATGCATAAAGAAAGGCTCCCGCAGGAGCCTCCCCTGGAATTCTATCTTAAATTATATGTAGCCTACGCCGCATATTTGCTTATTGCTTCATATATGTAGCCTACGCCGCATATTTGCTTATTGCCTCATATACCTGCTCTGATTCATTTCCAATTGCAGTAACCTCCACTGGATTTGACAAGTCCAAACTAAAAATTCCCATCATTGATTTTCCGTCAACGGTTGTCCTTTTTGATTTAATGTCGATTTCTGCTGAAAATCTGTTGACAATGTCTAGAAATTCCTCAATTGCATTAATTGATCTAAAACGTATTTTCATTTTTCCCTCCTAATTCATTTATAAAATATAGTGTTTTTGTTATTTCTCACTTCTGATAGTCCTAGAAAATTTTGGCACAAACACGTTGTGTTTCTTATTTTGCTCCGCCGTCCATTGTATGTGGAAAAACGAAATTCGCCTAATGGCTCAAACAGTCGTTTTTCCACATACACTATGCTCGCAAAATTGCGCAACACTGCCTATTGTTTGTTTCCAAAATTTTCTGTATACTATCAGACTAAAAATATTCCATAAAACACTATATTCTATTCTATGAATCCATCTCAACACTTATTCCTACTTTCCTGCATTTCTTCGTTTCAACTTAATTGTCTTACATTTCTTCATCCCATTTATCCCCAACATTCCTCATTTCCTCTCGCATCTTATTGTAATCCTATCCCTCCCTGTATAGTCACAAGTGAATAAGGTTAGTGCATAGTTTTCGTTTTGCATTTGCTCTGAGTTGTTGCCATTTATTTTTTCTTTAGCGGTTACACAGTAGTTGTAGGTGTTGTTTTGTAAGTCGGTGTATTGTACTTTGTCGCCGTTTTCAAGTTGGTTTATTTTGCCAAAGTGGGCGCTGTAGTTGTGGGCGGCTATTATCAGGTTTGAATCTTTTGCCGTGCCTGAATATATACATGGTGATTTTTTTAAGTTTGCCTGAGTTGTTTTTTTCATTACAGGCAATTCAAGATTTAACTTTGGAATTTTGATGTAGCCGTCATATTGATTCAAATCCTTGTTCAAATCTTTTTCCTCATCCGAAGTTTTTAAATTGCTTTCTTCTATTTTTTCTTTCAGACTTGACAGAACTGTGTTGGATGATTTTTGTGCCAGATTGTCTTCTTTTTTGTTATGAAACAAAACTGCCATAGCACACATTATAAGTATTAAACCTACTAGTGTAACTACGGCAGATATTTTTTTATTCACTTTTATTTTCCTTTTTTAGTAGTTGTATTCCTATTCCTATACAACCAAATCCTACTATTAGTAGGGCAGGAATAATCCACTTAAGCTGCCCTGTTTGTGGCAATATGCCAAAATATTTTGAAGTTTCATCCGGCTTATTCTTTGGTGTTTTTAATGTTTTGGCTTTAGGTTTTGTTGTGTTTTCTGTTGGTTTAAACGTGGTTGCCTGAGTTGTTATGTTGTTATCGTTTACTTCCACTTTCAACTCTGTGTCAACGTTGTATTCTATTTTTTCTCCAGCAGGATTTTGGGCGTTGTAGTTAGGCACTGAAATCAAATATGCCATAAATCGGTATGCTTTGCCATTTACAATTGCGTCGTTCACTTCCACCAAATAAAGTCCTGGTTGAAGCCCCTGAAAAACAGCTTTTCCGTCAGCAATTGTCGCCACGGCAGTAGGCTTTTCGCTCTTTGCCACTTCTTTTGCCACAAAAGCAAGCCCCTCCCATTCCTTTGCTGTGGTATTTCTGTCTATTTCATTTAGGTTAACCTTTATTTTTTCAATTACGTTATTACCATTAATAAAGGAATATTCATAATTGTTCATTAGTTCATAATTTCCTATTGTGTTGTATTTCCACAATTTTGTAATATCAGCTGTTTTGTACAATTTCACTTGCAATTGTGCGTTATTAAGCTCCGGATTTTCTTTCGGCACCTGAACCATAAGATTGCAAAGTTTACCAATGTCTACAGCGTTTTCTGCCAAAACTTTTCCATTGCTTAAGACCAAACAGCCAAATAAAAAAATCAAAGTAAATACCACACAAATCTTATTTAAAATACAACCATTTCTTAATTGACTAATTCTACAATACTTGCCTAATATGTGTTTTGCCAATCTTCCCTGATTGCTTTTACAATGCTTCTTCAATCTGCTTTCTCCCCCTTTCTTATCAAAATAACCAGCACTACTGACGTTGCAATTATCCCAACTGCTGCGCCACCTAGAATCCACAAGTTTGAGTTGCTGTTTAATTTTCTATCATAACTCTCATTACTATTTTCTACTCTTTTTCCCCTAACTAATAATCTGTGAGTGTTGACACCGTATGGGGTACAGGTTAGAAGGGTAATGTAGTCCTCACCCTCCTTTGTCTTCAATGCTTCCGTCAATTTTGCCTTGTCGTTTTTGTCTATCATTGGATAAATCCGGTCAACCTGATAAGTCAAAACCTGATTAAGCACATAAATCTAAAACCTGTCTCCCTCTTCAATTCTGTCCAAATCCGTAAACAGTCTGGAGCTGGGCAACCCCCTGTGAGCCGCCAAAACTCCATGTGTACTTTTGCCCCCTACCGGCAGGCTTGAGCCTTCCAAATGCCCCACATATTTTTGCAAAACTTCATTGTCAGTAGAGTGATAAATTGGAAGTTTTACGTCAATCTTTGGAATTGAAATATATCCCATCATGCCGTCATTGTTTAAATTAAGACACTTGTTGTACTCACTGTTTTCATCAAAGGAACTTTCTTCATTATCTTTATTATTATCTTCATCAGTATCATTGTCACTGTTATTGACACTATTATCATTATTTGAGACAAATCCGTCATCAGTTATGTTAAATCTTAAAGCTTTATTATATTCGTCGGCCTTCCTTTTCTCATTCTCATAACTGATTTTGCCCTGCTCCACAGACTGTTCAACCTGCCTGTCGTATACGGTTATAACTTTTCGCCGGCATATTTCGTTCCACTCGTTAGCCACAATTGGATACAAAATAAAACCAAATCCTACAAGAAAAATTACAACCATAATAATTTTAGATATTAATCTGTTCCCCTTCAATTACGAAAACTACCTATCTTAAACTTTTTATTTTAAAGCTGTCTGAAACTCTTTTTTCTATCTCAAACTATCTGTCCTGTTCCAGCTTGCTTTTTCCTCTTAAAATCATATGAAGACCTAACGCTGCTGCCACAAATACAACACCTACAATTGCAAAAATAGTTGTGCCAACACCACCTGTTGAAGGTAAAAAGCTCATTTTTGAGTTTTTCAAAATAGCAGATTCAGAAATATTTCCCTGACTGTCTTTTGTTGAAGTAATTGTTTTGATTACTCCCTTATCGTAAGTTGCAGTATAAGTTGATGTAGCCTTGTCATCGATTTTTATTGTGTATGATTTTAAAGTTCCATCCTGATTATATTCTGCTGTGATAACAACTGTATGTTTTGCGTCATTTAATGTAAAGCCGTCAGGCGCATCTGTTTCCTGCAATGTGTACTCACCTGCATCAAGACCTGTAAACTTAAGATATCCATATTTGTCAGATGTTGCCGTGTAAGATTTCTTAGTTTTATTATTTGTCAAAGTAAAAGTAGCACCTTCAAGGGCCGTTGTTGTAGTGAAAATTCCACTTTCTTTTTCAGTTTCAACCCATTGGTACTCCCCTTCTTCTACCTTAATTAATTCCTTAGTCTTCTCGTTCCATTTCTCAGTACTCTTGCCAAATAAGTTAGAATCAATGCCAAATGTGTACACGTAAACTTTATCTTCGCCGGTTTTTGCAGTAGAACCACTGGCAGGATTGTTTGAGTATTCAAGGTATGCCTTATTAATGTTTGCATCAAAGTTTACACCTGCTTTTTCATTAAGTTTTGCCTGATATTCAACCTGAATCTTCTGGCCAGGATGTTCAAGAATAAATTTTGAGTCAAATGTAATTTCAATAATGCCTCCATTTACTTTAGGTGTAACTTTAATATTCTCTCTGTTATTTTCATATTTTTCAATAAAGCACTTCATTGAGCCATCCACGTAGTCAAGTCCTTCGCTCATTATGTCATAAATCTTGTAAGTTACTTTCTTGTATTCCTTGCTATAAGATGGAACAGTTGCACTTAATTTGAAAGTGATTGTGTCGCCAATTGCAATATCGTCACCTTTGCTGTTTTTGCTTGAAGGTGTAACGATTGCTTTTTCAAGCTTAGGTGTTGATGACTTTGCCCAACATTTTTGAGCTTTAATTTCAAAATCAGAATCTGCACTGATTGCACCGTTTGTCAAAGTGTTGTCGGTAGCTGATTTTGAATAATAAATACCGGCAATCATTGGACTGTAAACTGTTTCAGAACCGCTTGTTACCATTACAAGATAATAACCTACAGGAAGTCCATTAAGTGTAACTTCCGTGTCCCCTGTGGCAACTTTCTTCTCTGCTGCAACTGTCATAGTTGCTGCATTTGATGC
>UMGO01021301.1_pt1 | contig 20737 bp, 9 predicted proteins | sample 1965301 | NCBI WGS metagenome assembly UMGO01 (sample SAMEA4836074, study PRJEB28245) | human gut metagenome | biome: gut microbiome; material: fecal sample | place: Denmark | collected 2008 | reverse complement strand
CCTAGTTATTTCACAAAATCATTCAAGAAACTGTTTGGGGTATTGCCTACACAATATAAATAAGCTTATAACGGGCTCTGTCGTTTTATTTTGCAACATTTGTTCCATATCTTGCAACGTGTGAACGGTTTGTATCGAAGAGTGTTTTCTACTTTTACAACCTATAAAGAATATGAACCAATAATTAATTAAAAACGATTTGTTGGATATGAAATGTATTTTGTTGTTTTTATCGTTAGTCTGCTCGTTGAGTGTGAGCGCACAGTATTGTTCAGAAGTATGGTCTCCCGACAATGGGGACGGTACCTATACCAATCCTGTGATAAATGCTGATTATAGTGATCCCGATGTGGTAGCTGTAGGCGATATTATCTTACAGCCAGTTCTTTTAACTGTATGCCCGGGCTACCTATTTTACACAGTAAAGACCTTGTTAATTGGGAGATAATAGGTCACGCCTTGCGTAGCCAGTTTCCTGATTCTGTGCGCACACAACATGGTATGGGTATATATGCTCCGAGTATAAGATATCATTCAGGCGAATTCTATATCTATTGGGGAGATCCCGATCGGGGTATTTTTATGGTGAAAACCAAAGATCCTGCAGGTGAATGGGAAAAACCGGTGATGGTGGTTGAAGGTCTCGGGTATATCGATACGACTCCGTTGTGGGATGAGGATGGTCGTTGTTATCTTGTCAATGGATGGGCTAACAGTCGTATAGGTTTTAATGGTGTGCTTACTGTACGTGAATTGTCTGCTGATGGTACACGCGCCATAGGTGAGCCATGTATTGTATTCGATGGTGATGCTACAGGCAATGTTACTACCGAAGGGCCTAAGTTTTATAAGCGTGACGGCTGGTATTGGATTCTTTGTCCTGCCGGTGGTGTAGCTGGAGGCTGGCAGTTGGCTATGCGCAGTAAATCGCCTTATGGTCCATATGAATGGAAACGTGTATTGGAACGCGGAAAAACCACGATGAATGGACCTCATCAAGGTGGATGGATACATACAAAATATGGTGAAGACTGGTTTATACATTTTCAGGATAAAGGTCCTTATGGCCGCGTGTGTCATTTACAACCTGTCGATTGGAGTAGTGGATGGCCTGTTATGGGGAATGCTGGTGAGCCTTACTGGAAATTCCGTAAGCCGAAATCAGATAGTAAGACTATAGTTAATCCTGTGGAGACTGATGAGTTTGATTCATCAAAACTTGGTATGCAGTGGCAATGGCAAAATGATTATAAAGAAAGTTACGGGCAAGCTACAAGTATGGGGTTTTTCCGCCTGTTTACGTATGCATTACCTGAGCTTGGAGATGTCAGTAATCTGTGGTATGTACCGAATATGCTATTACAGAAAACACCGGCTGATGAATTTACAGCTACCACAAAGCTGAGTTTTTGTTCGCGTAATTCAGACCAGTATGTTGGTCTTGTCTGTATGTCGGCCGAATATTCGTCTGTGGGTCTGCAACGTACCGAGGACGGTTACGAGTTACAGATACGCCATAATCCGAATGCCATGCGTACTCACTTGACTGATGAGGTGTTAACTGTGGATACCTTGAAACCCACACAAAAAGGAACTCCACGTAAGGGACGTCCTGCGGAGATGCATATAAAGGATGTGTACCTACGCATGAGTATAAAAGACAGCAAGGTGAACTATGCCTACAGCATTGATGGAAAGAAATGGAAGAAGGCTGGTGGCGAGTATGCTATGGGCAAAGGACGTTGGATAGGTTCAAAAATAGGATTTTTTGCCGTTGATCCAAATAAGACCGGTCGCAAAGGATTTATTGATATCGACTGGTTCAGGATTTCCCGATAGCTACTCTGTAGTCGTATCTTGCAACATTTGTTCCACATCTTGAAACGTGGGAGCGGTTTGTATCAAGGTGGATTTTCTACATTTGCTGTTGATAAATCAATGAATAATACCATGAACAGACAGAATTTACTTATTTTATTATGTATGCTTTTGCTTTTTCCCGTATCCGGACAGAGCAATAACCGTGAGAAATATAATTTCAACCCTGGATGGTTGCTTTATATCGGAGATACGCCGGGGGCGGAAAGAACGGATTTTTCCGATGAAAACTGGAAAAAAATTACTTTGCCCCGGGCTTTTAATGAAGATGAGGCATTTAAAGTACATATATGGGGAATGACGGATACTATAGCCTGGTATAGAAAACATTTCAGGCTCCCTAAGACTGCAAAAGGGAAGAAGGTCTTTATTGAGTTTGAGGGAGTACGGCAGGCGGCGGATTTCTATTTGAACGGCAAGCATATAGGATTGCATGAAAATGGGGTGATGGCGGTAGGCTTTGATCTGACTCCGTTTCTGAATTTTGGTGGAGAGAATGTGATTGCTCTCCGAACAGACAATGACTGGAGGTATAAGGAGCGTTCGACTGGAAGTTTGTTCCAGTGGAATGATAGAAATTTCAATGCCAATTATGGAGGAGTACCTAAAAATGTATGGTTGCACATTACTGATAAATTATACCAGACCTTGCCTCTATACAGTAATTTACAGACTACAGGGACTTACATCTATGCATCCGATATTAAGGTAAAGACCCGTGAGGCGGTTGTTCATGCAGAGTCACAGGTGCGGAATGAGTATGGCAAGTCCGTTCATGTGGATTATGAGGTGAGCATTTATGATTATGATGGAAAAAGGGTCAGTACATTCCGGGGACAACCGACGACAATGCAGTCCGGAGAAACAGTTGTATTGAAAGCTTCTGCACCGTTAAAAGATCTTCATTTTTGGAGTTGGGGCTATGGCTATTTATATGATGTGAAGACTACCCTGTTGGTGAATGGCCGTCCAGTGGATGAAGTTGTTACCAGGACAGGTTTCCGCAAGACTCGTTTTGGAGAAGGAAAAGTGTGGCTCAATGACCGTGTGTTGCAGTTGAAGGGATATGCGCAACGGTCCAGTAATGAATGGCCGGGAGTAGGAATGTCTGTACCGCCTTGGATGAGTGACTACTCTAACGGATTAATGATTGAGCATAATGCCAATCTTTTTCGGTGGATGCATGTCACTCCCTGGAAACAGGATGTGGAATCTTGTGACCGTGTGGGGGTGATACAGATGTTGCCTGCAGGAGATGCGGAAAAAGATGCGACCGGCAGACGTTGGGAACAACGGAAAGAGTTGATGAGGGATGTCATTATTTATATGCGTAATAATCCAAGTATTTTATTTTATGAATCGGGAAATGAATCAATCAGCCGTGAGCACATGGTTGAGATGATTGCCATACGGGATCAGTATGATCCGTACGGAGGAAGGGCGATAGGTTCCCGGGAGATGCTGGATATTCGTGAGGCTGAATATGGTGGTGAAATGCTTTATGTGAATAAAAGTGAACATCATCCTATGATTCAGACTGAATATTGTCGTGATGAGGGGTTGCGTAAATATTGGGACGAATATAGTTATCCGTTTCATAAACAGGGAGATGGTCCTTTGCACAAAGGACAGGATGCCGGAGCATATAATCAGAATCAGGACAGGCTGGCTGTGGAGTTTGTCCGACGTTGGTATGATTTGTGGCGTGAGCGTCCCGGAACAGGCCGGCGTGTCAATTCAGGAGGTGCGAAGATTGTGTTTTCCGATACGCAGACTTATGGACGTGGTGCCGAGAATTATCGCCGGAGCGGTGTGGTGGATCCGTTGAGAATCCCTAAGGATGGCTTCTTTGCACACAAGGTAATGTGGGACGGATGGGTGGATGTGGAAAACTATCATACTCATATTATTGGTCATTGGAATTATACTCCGGATGTGAGAAAACCTGTTTATGTGGTTTCATCGGGAGATGCAGTGGAACTGTTTGTAAATGGAAAATCCAAAGGTTTCGGCAGACAGGATTATCGGTTCTTGTTTACTTTTGATTCTGTGCAATGGGAGAAAGGGACGATTGAAGCCATATCTTACGATGAACAGCATAAAGAATTGAGCCGTCATTCTCTTCAAACCGTTGGAGAGCCTGAACGGTTAAAACTGACCTTGATGCATAGTCCGCAAGGCGTCTTTGCCGACGGCGCTGATATAGCTATGGTGCAGGTGGAAGTGGTGGATGGCAATGGAGAACGATGCCCGTTAGCTAATCATAAGATAAAGTTTGATTTACAAGGCCCGGCTGAATGGAGAGGAGGAATAGCACAGGCGGCAGATAATTATGTGTTGGCAAAAGAACTTCCTGTGGAATGTGGTATAACACGAGTGATGATCCGCTCGACAACGCAACCGGGAAATGTGGTGCTGAAGGTAGCTGCGGAAGGGTTGGCTTCAGAAGAAATAGCTTTCAGTACGCAGCCGGTAGAAGTTAAAAATGGCTTAAGTACCTTTTTCCCTTCCGTTGGGTTGCCTAGCCGCTTTGACCGTGGTGAAACTCCGTCCTCGCCCTCTTATAAAGAGACCAAAGTTGATGTCAGAGTGGCTGATGTTACAGCCGGAACAAATCAAAGGGATGCAGGGAAAAGTTTTGATGACAACGAATTGAGCGAGTGGAAAAATGATGGCAGGTTGAACACCGCCTGGATTACATATAAATTGGAAAGGCGTGCGGAAATAGATGATATCTGTATCAAACTGACCGGATGGAGGCAGCGTTCTTATCCGCTTGAAGTATATGCCGGAGAACACTTGATTTGGAGCGGGAACACGGAGAAAAGTTTGGGATATGTCCATTTGATGATTGACCGTCCGGTACGTTCTGATGAGATAACCATCCGTTTGAAGGGGGCTACTCAGGATTCCGATGCATTCGGCCAAATCATAGAAGTTGTGGAACCCAAGGCCGGAGAGCTTGATCTTTTCAAAGCTGAAGGAGGCAAGAAGGTACACAATGAACTCCGGATAGTTGAGGTGGAATTTTTAGAAACTTTGAATCAGTAATTTCAGAAATTAAGAAAATACGTCTATATTTACATCAATTATAAAATATCTTTTTATGAAAAATATATTCATAGGGTTGATAGCTGTTTGGGGGCTTTTTCTCGTTTCATGTGAAACAAGGGAGCCCATGGCTGAAGTAATAGAAAGAGGGCTGGAGGTTTCCAAACGGCAAGCTGTCTTTTTAGCGAAGGAAGTGGAAAATCAGAAAGGAAGGCTTCCACGGACTTATGAGGGTGGTGAACTGAAAACATCCGATTACCGGGCATGGATTTCCGGCTTTTTCCCGGGAGTGTTATGGTATTTGTATGAGAATACGCCTACGGATGAACTGAAAAGATATGCGGAACTATATACAGAACGGGTGGAGTCTGCCAAGGATATGACCACCACCCATGATTTAGGGTTTATGTTATATTGTAGCTTCGGAAACGGATATCGGTTGGCAAAGAATCCTCATTATTTAGAGGTGATGACTGTAGGAGCGGAATCCTTGGCAACTCGTTATGATGAGCGGGTAAAAGCTATCAAATCGTGGAATTCAAATGAAAAATGGCAGTTTCCCGTCATTATTGATAATATGATGAATCTGGAATTTTTGTTTTTTCTTGCTAAGACAACGGGGGAAAAACGTTTGATGAATATGGCTGACAGTCATGCACAGACCACTCTTCGACATCATTTTAGAGATGATTATAGTTGTTATCATGTAGTTTCTTATGATACGCTTTCCGGACAACCACATTTTAAAGGTACTCATCAGGGGTACGCCGACAATTCGGCATGGGCCAGAGGACAGGCATGGGCGCTGTATGGCTATACCATGATGTACAGGGAGACCGGAAAGACCGAATATTTGGAACAGGCGCGGAAAGTAGCTTCTTATATTAAGAATCATCCCAATTTGCCGGACGATAAAATACCTTATTGGGATTTTGACGCACCGGATATTCCTGCTGCTCCCCGGGATGCATCCGCCGCTGCTGTTATGGCATCGGGACTTATTGAACTGAGTCAGCTGGATAAAAGTAAGGAAGGAGCGGATTGGCTGGAGCTGGCAGAAATGCAGATTCGTTCTTTGTCCTCTCCGGAGTACCTTGCCGAACCGGAAACCAACGGAGGTTTTATCTTGAAGCATAGTGTGGGAAATTATAATAAGAATTCGGAAGTAGATGTTCCCCTGTCTTATGCAGATTATTATTATGTCGAGGCTTTGTTACGCTTAAAAAAACTACAGAATGAGAACTAGGAATTGTTTGTTGATTGCTTTGTGTTTTATTTTTTTGTGTGGAAAACTGTATGCTCAGCCCACAGGTAGTGAGGACCGTATGTACTGGGTGCAGACTTTAACAAGGATTGCTGATCCTGTGTTGGTCAATCTCAGTCAGGGCACGTTGAAAAAGAATATGCCGTTTGAGTCACTGTCTGATGAACCTTTACGTAGAAGTGTTTCCTATCTGGAAGCGGTAGGAAGAACCGTTTGCGGTATTGCTCCTTGGCTGGAACTGGGACCTGATGATACTCAGGAAGGAAAGTTAAGAGAAAGGTATATTCAACTGGTGGTTAAAGGACTGAAACAGGCTGTCGATCCGCAATCAGCTGATTATTTGATGTTTGATAACCGTCATTCCCAGCCCTTGGTAGATGCGGCTTTTCTTGTACAAGGTTTGTTGAGAGCTCCCAGACAACTTTGGGGAAATCTGGATGTGGATATTCAAAAAAAACTGGTGTATGAGTTGAAAAGAACGCGTGGCATAAAGCCTAATGAGAGTAATTGGTTGCTTTTCGCTTCGATGGTAGAAGCGGCCTTGTTGGAATTTACGGGGGAATATGATAGTCAGAGATTATATTATGGTGTAAACCGTTTCATTGATGAATGGTATAAAGGAGATGCCTGGTATGGAGATGGGGCAGAATTGCATCTGGATTATTATAACAGTTTGGTCATCCATCCGATGTTGACGGATGTATTGTATGTCATGAAAAAGCATGGATTGGAGCGTGCTGAGTTCTTGGAACGCCAATTGGTTCGTCAACAACGAATGGCTGCCCAGCTTGAACGGATGATCTCTCCGGAAGCCACTTATCCTGTAGTGGGCCGTTCTATCGTGTATCGTTTTGGCGCTTTTCATGCGCTTTCTCAAATTGCTTTGTTGGACAAGATTCCTCAGCCTCTTTCCAAAGGACAGATCCGTTCTGCTCTGACAGCTGTTATGCAGAGGCAGATATCTATGCCCGGTACTTTTGATGAAAACGGGTGGCTGAAAATTGGCTTTTCAGGCAGTCAGATAAATATGTCCGAACCTTATATAAATACAGGCAGTCTGTATATGTGTACAGCGGTCTTTTTGCCATTGGGACTTCCGGCAAATCATCCTTTCTGGACTGAGCCTTATAGTGAATGGACTAACCTGAAGGCATGGAAAGGTGTTGATGTAGGGGCGGATAAGGCTTTGAGAAAAGGTTAGGTGTCTATGAAAAGAAAAGTAACTTAACTTATTTACCCGGGTAAGTCAACTTAAATGCCGAAATAACTTAACTTACTTGGTCTATGAAGATAGCTTACTTTTCATTGGCCAGTTTGTCTAATTTTAAAGAGCATGGAGATTTTTCCATATTAAAGGAAAAATCTCCATGCTTTATGTTTGTATGTCAATAGAATAGCTATTGTGTAATATGGAATCCCCCTCTACTTTTGCATGGAATAAATTATAAAACTTTAATTGATTGGCAATGGAAAACAACAAGATGTTCAAAAGTCTTTATGATCGTATTTTATCTGTGAAATTCCTAAATACAGTTTTAATAGGTTGTGCTGTAATGGGAGAGGCTTGTTCTCTTTCGCATCCGATAACCGATATGACCACCAAAGAAAAGGCTTGGGAGGAGTTTTCTCATCCTGTAGATTCCACCCGTACTAAAGTTTGGTGGTTTCATGGAGAGACAGAAACAACTCGTGAAGGTATAACCGCAGATTTGGAAGCTTACAAGCGTGCCGGAATTGGAGGGGTGGTATATTACGACCAGGTTCATGGAAAGGCGGAGAATGCGTTGCCTGCATTATCTCCGGCATGGTGGGATATGTTGCGCTTTGCAGCATCTGAAGCCAAACGTATCGGACTTTCCTTTGAAGTGAATCTTTCTAATGGTTTTGTAGCAGGAGGTCCTTGGATTACTAAAAGGTTGGGGATGCAACGTCTCATAGCCAGTGATACTCTTGTCAGCGGTGACCAACATTTCTCTGCTATACTTTCCAAGCCCGGAAAAGATGAATGTTGGGATGTGGCGGTACTAGCTTTTCCTGCTACCCGACAGAATTGGGAAACAAGTTACCACCGCCGTCCTCGTATAACGACAACCCCTTCTCATATTTTGGGTAAATCATTATTTCAGTCAGATGGTACACTCGTTACAATTCCTGCACGTGCTGTAGGAGAATCTGTTTTGGTGAATCTTGATTTTGGTGAGGATTTTACCGCTCGCAGCATCAGCTATCAGGTTCGTCCACGTGGGGCAAAATCTTCTACAGGGGCTATGAATCCTCCCGGGCATCCGGCTGAGAGTTTTTATGGCTTGGGGTACCAAAAATTACCAGATATAGGACAGTTGGAGGTTTCCAATGATGGTATTAATTATGAGAGGGTTTGTGATTTGAAACCTATTTATCAGACTCCGAGTAATCGTTGGATTCAAAAAACAATTTCATTCCCGGCAGTAAAAGCTCGTTATTTTCGTCTGAATTTTCACGATTGGTATCTTCCTAAAGATACTCGTCCGGATTTGGTGATAGGAAATTTTTCTCTTTCTTCACGTGCACGAATGGACCAATGGGAAGAACGTGCCGCACTCTATTCTGAATATATTCAGAGAAATCTAACACCACCTTATGAGGGCGAAGAGACGATAGACCCGGAAAAAATAGTAGACCTTACAGATAAAATGGATTCTGAGGGGAAGTTGGAGTGGGAGGTTCCGGCAGGAGAATGGGTGATTATGCGTTTTGCTCATGAGCCTACTGGTGGTCCGTTGAGACATGGGCGTGCCAATTTAATGGGATTGGAATGTGATAAAATGTCGGTAGAAGCGGTGACGGTTCAATGGGAAAATTATACCAAACCTATTTTGGATTCTTTAGCTGCTATCGGTTGTTTGCCTGCAGGAGTCACCATGGATAGTCATGAGGCCGGTTCGCAAAATTGGACTCCGGGGTTTGAACAGGAGTTTTTACATCGAAAAGGGTATGATATGCGTTGTTATCTGCCGGCTATGATGGGATATATCGTAGGTTCGGTGTCTCAAAGTGACGGTTTCCTATATGATATGCGCCGTACAATGGCTGATATGATTTCTGATAATTATTACGGCACGTTGCAAAAATTAAGTGATAAGGCGGGAGTGAATCTGACAGCACAGGCTGTGGGGAACGGATTGAGCCTGGTGGCGGATAATCTTCAGGCAAAAGGACGTGTTAATAAACCACAAGGTGAATTCTGGACTTCACATCCTGATGGAGGGTATGATGTGAAGGAAACTTCATCTGCCGCTCATTTTTACGGAAAGCCTATTGCTTCAGCGGAAGCTTTTACCGGCAGCCGTTATTATCACTGTTTTGCAGATCAGAAAAATTCGGCGGATTATGCTTATGCTTTTGGAGTGAATGAATTTGTGTTATGTGCGTCTGCTTATCAGCCTTGGATTGATAAATATCCGGGTAGTACGGCTGGCGGCAAGCATTATTGTCTGAACAGGAACAATACTTACTGGGAATATAGCCGCCCGTTCTGGGATTATCAGGCACGTTGTTCCGCATTGATGCGTAAAGGAGTGCCTGTTGTCGATATATGTGTGTATTTGGGACAGAATCCGCCGGTGAAATTGGTAACTTATCGCCTTCCTGAAATCCCCGAAGGTTATGATTTTGATGTTTGTACAGCTGAGGCATTAGTAGGGCGTACGATGGCTGTGGATGGTCGGTTGACCTTACCGACAGGAATTAGTTATAGTTTATTGGTGATTCAGCGTAATAATGATATGCCCTTGCATGTGTTGCGTCATATAGCTGGTTTAGTTAAAGGAGGTGTCATCGTTTGTGGGCCACGTCCGGATGGTTCCGATTCCTTGAAAGATAAAGCGGAATCGGAAGAATATCGAGCATTGGTTGATGAGTTGTGGGGAGAGTTGACTACTGTATCACAGATCCGTAAAGTCGGTAAGGGGAAAATTTATGAAAATATTCCATTGTCGGAGGTTTTGAAATATGAAAATATTCGTCCTGATATAGCAATAAAAAGTGGTAATACAGCGAAGGATAAAGTTTATTTTGTCCATCGTCGTTTATCGGATGCCGATGTGTATTTTTTGAATAATCATAGTGACAGAGCTTTTCATGATACTATCCGGTTGCGTACGGATGCCCGACAGGCGGAATATTGGGATGCTGTGACTGGGCAACGTTATATGATACCTGTAAAAGCATCCGGAGAAAAAGGTATGTTGTTGAACTTGACTTTGGCTCCTCGTGAGTCTGGATTTATAGTGACTTCAAATAATCAGGCAACCGGTTTATTGCCGAGAATAGCGGATGTACAAGAAACAATTACTCCGATTGAGGGTAGTTGGAATGTTTATTTTGATCCTCGCTGGGGTGGTCCCGGGAAAGTCGTTTTTGACGAATTGATAGATTGGACAGTGCATGCCGATACAGGTATCCGTTATTATTCAGGCACGGCGGTTTATCATAAAGAATTAAATCTGGCGATGCCTGCTCAAAATGAACGGTTACTGCTTCGTTTTCCTCGCTTAGGTTCCTTAGCGCGTGTCTGGGTAAATGGAAAAGAAGTTGTTACTGTATGGTGTTCTCCTTGGGAGGCTGATATAACCTCTTATGTCCATGAGGGTAAAAATAATCTAAAAATAGAGGTGGTTAATTCATTGATGAACCGTATGATTGGGGATGCCTCACTTCCTGAATCCGAGAGGTTTACTTATGCTTATCCTCAAATAGTTACTCCGACTGATAAACTTGTGCCTTCGGGTATTATGGAGCAATTGAATTTGGTGTACCGACAGTATCAGTAACAGGAAAATGCGTTTACATATCAATCAGGAACAAAACACTAAAATATTATACTTTATGAATTTACGTACTATTTTTATTTCATCGTTTCTGTCATTGAGCAGCCTGGGGGGGGTGGCTCAGGAACGGATTAATTTGAGCGGTACATGGCAATTTGCATTTGCCGCTAATCAAAAGGAGGCGGACCGTTTGGAAAGGTTTTATACGTCTGATTTTGCTAAAAGCAAATTTAAGTTAACTCCTGTTCCATCCAATTGGGCCTTGTTGGGATATGAAGAACCGGTTTATCGAGGATTCAAGGATAATCAAGCCGGTGAGGGATTTTATGTGAGGGAGTTTACAATTCCTCAGGATTGGAAAGACAAACGTATCTTGTTGCATTTCGGTGGTGTATGGTCATCGGCTGAAGTTTGGCTCAACGGGAACGAACTGGGGCGTCATGATTGCGGATATACTTCTTTTGCTTTTGATGTGACGAATAAGCTGAAAGTGGATGAGCCTAACAAACTGGCTGTCAGGGTAAGGCAGATCACCCGTGAGTATAAGTTTGATGTTTGTGATGACTGGACTTGGGGAGGTATTTATAGAGATGTAACTTTGGAGGCTATGCCGGCTAAACGATGGATTGATGATGTGGTGGTGCAGACAACTTTTGACCATTTGTTTCAAGATGCGAATCTGGACATACGGGTGATGATCAGTGATAAGCATAAGAATACATTGCCCGGAAATTATCCTAGTCCCGGCGAGCCTTATAAGCTATGTTTCACACTCACTGACAAAGAAGGCAAAGAGGTGGCACAAAGACAAATGGCTATACCTGCCCATGTTTCGACGGATCGGGAGATTTGTTTGAGCTTGCCGGTTGAGGCTCCGCACCAGTGGACTGCCGAAACTCCTTATTTGTATAGCCTGAAAGTGGAACTTTTAGAAAAAGAGGCAGTAACACATACACGTATGGAACGTGTTGGTTTCCGTCAGATTTCCACTGATGGAGGAGTCTTCAGAATTAATGGACAAGCAGTTAAACTTCGTGGGGTGAACAGGCATGATGAACATCCGGATGTAGGTCGTGCCACTACCCGTAAACAGTGGTTGGAGGACCTCACGCTGATGAAGGCTGCCAATATCAATTATCTTCGTCTCTCACATTACACACCTGCCGAAGGGTTTATTGAACTATGTGATTCAATGGGAATGTATGTGGGTAATGAAGTGACGCTAGGGGGAGCCGGGGATTTGATGTATGATCCTTCATTCTCGGGGGCGGTTCTGCAACGTTCGTATGAAACGATTGTCCGGGATATAAACAAGCCGTCTATTATTTATTGGTCAATAGGTAACGAAGATCCTTTGACCTCTCTGCACATGGTTTCTGTAAAATTGGTCAAGGCACTTGATCCCACTCGTCCGGTACTGTTGCCTTGGCGTCCTGAAGAATGGCTTCCTAAAGAAGTGGATATTCTTGCTCCTCATTATTGGAACCCGCAGGAATATGACCGGCTTGCCGGACATTCCGGACGTCCTGTTATTTCGACTGAATACACACATGCTTATGGCAATGATGCGTTTGGAGGGTTGGAAGCACGTTGGAAGGCATTAACTAAACATCCTGCCGGAGCCGGAGCAGCTGTATGGATGTGGGCGGATCAAGGGGTTAAGACTCCTGTCCGAAAGAAAGAGAAAGATTTGAGTGAAGATGAATACTTAAGAATTAATACAGCCGGTTGGGATGGTATTGTGGATTCCTATCGTAATTTCACTCGTGACTATTGGGAGACGAAGGCCGTCTATGCTCCGGTTTACCCTGCTGTGGACAAAATTTCATTTGTACCCGGTCAGGATTCGGTACGTATTCCTATCCAAAATGATTTTGATTTTACGAATCTTAGTTCGGTAAAGATGGCTTGGTCTGTACGGGAAGATGAGAATGTATTATATTCGGGCACTGATTCCATGTATGGTTATCCTCATACAGTGTCGGACTTTAAATTGCCGGTAGAAAAACTAGTGACTGTTCGTCCGGGAAGAACTTATTATGTGTGGTTTATATTTACAGATGAAAAAGGAACAGAGATCACTCGCAGGGCTGTTGAACTTTGCCCTCAGACAGAACAACCGATATCTGTTCCTGTTTGTCGTGAACTTTTGGTTACTGAGGCGGATCAGGTTACCATTGAGGCTGGTGATGTTCGCTATGTGTTTAGTCCGAAGAATGGACAATTGGTGTCTGCGGAACTAAAGGGAAAGCAGTTGATAAAAGACTTGTATCCGGCTATCTGGCGTAAATTAAATCAAGGTGAGACTTCCGGATTTGGTAAAGAAAATCTTCGTAAGGCTGTCGATCTTACTCATTATACGTCATCGGTAACAGCATGGAAGGTGGAGAAGACGCCAACCAATGCGGTTATCCGTACTACTGTGGATTATAGGGTGGATCAGGAGAATCGTTTTACAGTGACTTATCGTTATTCAATAGGAGTGGATGGACGCTTGAACGTTTATTATCAGATTCTTACTAAAGTAGCTGTACCTTGGTTGCCTATTGTTGGTATGTCCATGCAGTCTGTATCCGGGCTTGATCAGGTACATTGGTTGGGATTGGGCCCGTATGATGCTTATCCTAATAAGCAGGCTGCTCCTATATTGGGTGTATGGGGAGGAACTGCGGGAAGTCCGGATGTGACGGGAATAAAAGCGATGCGCTGGATGGAACGTTCCGGATCTGAAGGAACCATACATGTTTCGAATTCTGGTTATATGGAGAATGACGCAATATGCCCGGAAAGAACTTATATTTTATCAGGAGTATTCGGTCGTCCGGAGAAAGGACGCCGTGCTGAAGAATCGGTTCCTCAACTTCGTACAGATACGGGAAAGCCGTTTGTTGGCGAGTTCAGTATTATGTTGAAGGCAGTTCGCTAGATTGTTTTTTGAATGGGTGGAAGATTTTCCATGCAATTTATCAATTTATGGTTTTCAATAGGTTGTCTATGATATAAAGTTAAACAAAAGTGAAGGAAGTATGTGATAACGGTTGTCTGTGATAGATAGCCGTTATTTTTTATGTGATGTCTATTGGTCGTTTAGAGAATAAATTCCATATAAAAGGTCAAAAATCCATATTTTGGCATCTTGTATTGCCTTTTTAGCTATTCTTGGTTTTTATATCTATTTGTATTTTTACATAGATAAATAATTAATTAACATGATGAGTATGAGAAAAAAAAGATTTGGTATTTATTTACTTTTATCGTTGATTTTTGTAATTGGCATGTCAGCTCAAGTTGTTTTAGATAATTGGGGACAACAAGATAGAGAGGGAAGAAACATAGATGTTGGTTTTCAGAATCATAAAAAAATAATAGTCCCATTGCATTGGGTAGGGAACGTACCTCAAAAAATGAATAAACCAGTAAGTTTTGGTATTCCTTTTGGTAAAGGAGAAGTCTATTCGGAAGACATCTTACAGTTGACCTCTACTGATAATGAAAAAATTCCGATTGATACATGGCCTTTAGCATACTGGCCTGATGGTTCTATCAAATGGAGTGGTATAGCTGGTGTAATTCCTGTCGGAATGAAAAATATGGTTGTTGAAAAAATAAGGAAAGAAGATAAATTGGGCTCTGAAGAGAAACCAGACATGGCATTTGTTACAGTGCAAGAAACAACTGAAAACATACGGATTGAGACGGGGCTTATTTCCGTTTATATTTCACGTAAAGGACAGTACTTAGTAGATAGTTTGCTGTATAAGAATGTGAAAGTTGGAGAGAATCTACGTTTGATATGTACTACTCAAAGCTGTCCCAAACTTGAAAATATCTCGTTAATTTCTTTTGTAGATTATCAGGGGGAACTAAAATCAGCAGAAGTGGAACGTGTGGGATATGTGCATACTGTGATAAAACTGAAGGGGGTGCACAAGGGTAAAACTGGTAGGGAATGGCTGCCATTTGTTGTTCGACTTTATTTTTATGCTGGTAGTGAACAGGTGAAAATGGTGCACAGCTTTATTTATGATGGTGATCAAAATCGAGATTTTATTTCTGCATTGGGCATTCGTTGGAGTGTTCCTATGCGTGAGGCTCTTTATAATCGACATGTAGCTTTTTCTTGTGCTGATGGAGGGGTATGGAGCGAAGCGGTGCAACCTTTGGCAGATCATCGTATACTTAATAATAATCCGTCATTACAAATTCAACAGTTGGAGGGCAAACGTATTCCTGACTCTCAACAGTGTGATGAAAGAAGTCGTATATTGTTGGATCATTGGGCTTCGTGGAATAGTTATCGTTTATCTCAGCTTACGCCTGATGCTTTTTCTATTCGTAAACGTGCTAATGATGATAATCCTTGGATCGGAACTTTTTCGGGATCACGTAGTGAGGGATATGCTTTTGTTGGTGATATAACAGGTGGTTTAGGGATTTGTTTACATGATTTTTGGCAATCATATCCATCGACTATTGAGATATCAGATGCAAAAAGTGAAACAGCTGTTCTTACTGCTTGGTTGTGGAGTCCTGAAACGGAACCGATGGACTTGAGACATTACGATAATGTGTCTCATACATTAAGTGCTAGCTATGAGGATGTTCAAGAAGGAATGAGTACTCCTTATGGTATATCTCGTACCTCTACCCTTACTTTTATTCCTCAAACAGGATATTCCGGGAGAAAAAATTTTGCCAATTGTGCAAAGGAGCTTACCGGAATGGGAGTTTTGTTACCGACTCCTGAATATTTGCATAAACAGAAAGCTTTTGGAATATGGAGTCTTCCTGATCGTAGTACTGCGTTTCGAACTTGTGTAGAGGAATATTTGGATGCATATATTGATTTTTATAAAAAGGCCATTGAGCAAAATAAGTGGTATGGTTTTTGGAATTATGGTGATGTTATGCATTCTTATGATTACAATCGTCATACTTGGAGATATGATGTTGGAGGTTTTGCTTGGGATAATACGGAGTTAGCTTCGAATATGTGGCTATGGTACAATTTTTTACGTACGGGGCGTGCTGATATATGGTGTATGGCAGAAGCAATGACTAGGCATACTTCAGAGGTGGATGTTTATCATATTGGCCCTAATGCTGGATTAGGAAGTAGGCATAATGTGAGTCATTGGGGATGTGGTGCTAAAGAGGCTCGTATTAGTCAGGCAGCTTGGAATCGTTTTTATTATTATTTGACTACTGACGAACGGTGTGGAGACTTGATGACTGAAGTAAGAGATGTTGATCAGAAGTTATATACATTAGATCCTATGCGTTTGGCACAGCCTCGTAGTAAATATCCTTGTACCGCTCCAGCCCGTATTCGAATAGGACCAGATTGGTTGGCTTATGCAGGTAACTGGATGACGGAGTGGGAACGTACAGGCAATCTTAAATACCGTGACAAGATTTTGGCAGGAATGAAAAGTATTTTGCTTCTTCCTAATCGGATTAGTACAGGACCTGTTGCTTTAGGGTATGATCCGGCAACAGGTGTAATTACTAGTGAATGTGATCAAAATTTGTTGAATACCAATCATTTAATGACTATAATGGGTGGCTTTGAAATAATGAATGAAATAATGGATATGGTTGATTTTTCTCAATGGAATAATGCTTGGTTGGAATATGCACAGATGGTAAAGGATGATCGTTATCGAACTCGTTTGAAAGCTTATGCTGCATTTCAGACTCATGATGCTGCAATGAAAAAGAAATTATGGAATGATCTATTTGCTAGAGTAGGAGGATCTAAATGTTCTTTAAAGGTAAAGACGTTACTTCCTCCTGTGGTTCCTGCTCCATTAGATGAATCGGATGGGCTTAACACGAATGATGTTTCTCTTTGGAGTCTTGATGCGATTTATATGCAAGAAGTAATTCCTTATACCTGGTGAATTGAAAAGTAGCAGCAGAGTTGATTATTTCTATTAAATGATAAACTAATAGGATAAAAAATCCATGTAAATAAGAAAATATCCATGTTTTTATGGTGAAATGTAGAGTTTGCTATCTTTTTTAATTGTTTGTTAGTCTGTACTTTTGACCATTGACTTTTGGAATCTATATTCGAAATAAAGATTGAATACAATTAATAACTAATTAAATTTTTAAAACAATTTGTGATGCTAAAAATTATGAAAACACAATCAATCAGGATGCTCCTTTTTTCCTTATTATTGGGGATTGCATCCGTAGTGTATGCTCAAGTTCAAGTAACAGGGCGAGTGGTAGATATAACAGGTGAGCCTATTATTGGCGCGAATGTTGTATTAAAAGGTACTGGTCAAGGGACTATAACTGATTTTGATGGTAAGTTCTCATTGTCTGATCTTCCTAAGAAAGGAACTTTAGTAGTGAGTTACATTGGTTATGTTGATCAAACAGTTAAAATAGAAGGTGGAAATTTTTATAAAATTGTTTTATCAGAAGATACAGAGACTTTGGAAGAGGTAGTGGTGGTAGGATATGGTACTCAAAAGAAAAGTGATTTAACAGGTTCGGTAATGCAGGTTAAATCTAAAGATATCACCTCAGTGACGGCTAACAATCCAATACAAGCATTACAAGGTCGGGTTACTGGAGTTTCTGTTGTGACCAATAGCCGTCCAGGTGAATCTCCTACATTGAGGATACGTGGTAATGGCTCTATTAGTGCAGGGAATGATCCGTTGTATGTAGTAGATGGATTTCCTTTAATGAATGGTTCTTTAAATGAAATTAATGCTAATGATATTGCATCTATAGAAGTATTAAAAGATGCTTCGGCTACAGCTATCTACGGATCGCGTGGCTCGAATGGTGTAATTATGATTACTACGAAAACAGGAGGAAAAGATTCTAAAAATCTTTCATTTAATGCTAATTATGGATTTCAAATGCCTGGCCGATTGATTGAAACAATGTCGCATGATCAGTTTATTGATTATATTAACTCTGCTTATATGAATTCTAAAGGTACGACTGTTTATAATGATGAAAATCCGGCTCCAGATACTCACACAGACTGGCAGAGAGAGACACTGTATGGCTGTAAACCAGTTCAAGATTATAGTTTGTCATTAGATGGTACGTCTGGTGATACACAATATATGCTATCTGGAGGTATTTATCTACAGGATGGATTATTACCTAGTTCTGAATTTGATAAGTATACATTTCGTACGAATGTACAACATAAATTCAATAATTTTTTGAAGATAGGAACACATATGCAGTATTCATATACAGAGGCAAATATGGCAGAGTTGAGTAATTATCAAGGTGCATTAAATGATATTTGGCGTGATGGTTGGCCTACTTTGCCTGTATATCGCGAAGATGGCACTTTTGCAGTGCCACAAGACAATCCAAGGATATCTACTCTTTTTGGTGATGCTGCCTACTGGAATCCGGTAGCTAATTATAAAGAGGTTACAACAAAATCAAATGTCAGCCGTCTTTTGGGAGATGTCTATGCAGAATTTCAATTAGCTAAAGGATTGACTTTTAAGACGAATTTTGGTCTTGATATTGCTAATAAGCGTGATTATAATTATACAACATCAAAAATAACGACTTCAACTGGATATGGAAAAGGTGGAAATGGATATACAAAAAAAATGAGCCGTCTTACCGAAAATATACTTTCGTATATGAATGAATGGGGAGATCATCGTTTTACTGCTACTGGTGTTTATTCATGGCAAAATTATATGTATGAAACTTTATCTATTTCTGGTAATGGTTTTGCAAATGATGAGACTGGTGCATGGGATATGGGACAAGCAAATAGGGAAACAGTCGAGTATGGAAGTGATAAATATGAAAATTCGTTGATATCATGGACTGGACGTGTTACTTATGCATATAAAGATCGTTATTTATTAACAGCTACAGCCCGTTATGATGGCTCTTCTCGATTTGGTGAGAATAATAAATGGGGATTTTTCCCGTCAATAGGTTTAGCTTGGCGTGCAAGTGAGGAAGAATTTCTTGCAGGAAATAAAGTTATAACTAATTTGAAAGTACGTGGAAGTTTTGGTGTTACAGGTAATCAAGAGATTGGTAATTACAAATCATTAGCACAACTGAAAGTTGATAATTATATATATAATGATACTGAGATTCAAGGCTTTTATGAAACAATTGGTAATCCTGATTTAAAATGGGAACGTGCCAATCAATTTGATATTGGCATTGATTTATCTTTGTGGAATCGTATCCATGTTACTGCAGATTATTATCATAGGAAAACCTCTGATTTACTTTATAATGTACCTATACCTTCCACTTCTGGATTTTCTTCAATGTTGAGTAATGTGGGTTCTGTGTTGAATAAAGGTTGGGAACTATCTATTACAGGTAATATTATTGATCTGAATGATTTGAAAATTGATGCGACAGTGAATTTAAGCCGTAATACGAATAAGATAAAAGAACTATATAATGATGTACAGTCCATAACTTTGAAATCAGGGTTAGGATTAAGTAGTTATTTAAAGGTGGGAGAATCCTTAAATTCTCGTTATGCTCTCCTTGCGGATGGTATTATACGTACTGAGGAACAACTTGCTGCCTATAGAAAAATTGAGGCAACAGCTAAAATGGGTGATGAAATGTATAAAGATTTAGATGGAGATAACCAAATAACAGTAAAAGATCAGGTAAATATTGGAACAACAGATCCGAAACTTATTTATGGGGTTGCTTTAAATATACAATATAAAAAATGGGGGATTAGTATTTTGGGAAATGGAGCAGATGATTTTGTGGGAGGAAGTTCTTATTTGCAAATTTCAGAAAATCAGTTGAATGCAAGCACTATTGGTGTCCCATCTAAATATGCATATGAACGAATGTGGAGTCCTTCCAATCCTAATGGTACATATCCGGCTGCTGGGGCTTCTAATACTCACGAAAGTGATCGTGTTAATTCTGGGTGGTACTATTTTGTTCTTAAAAGCATGGCTCTTAATTATGATTTTGGTAGAAATCCATTTAAGGCTGTAAAAGGTATTAAGGGATTAAGTGCATCTCTAAATTTCCAGAATTTTATAACTTTTTCTAGTCAAAGAGGATATAATCCAGAAAATGGGGATACATCTTATCCATGGATAAAAAGTGTAAGTATAAGCGTGAATGCTAAATTTTAATTTTAATAAATAAGGTAATATGAAAACATATATATTTAATCATAGTAAATTGAATGTAAATTGGAGGAGCAAAATATTTATTTTGTTTTTTACAATAGTGTCTTTTGTGAGTTGTACTGACTTATCAGAATCTACTTATACATTTATTAATCCAGGAACTTATTATAATACAGAAGAAGAATTGCAAAGTGCTTTAAATTCTGTTTATGCTGATTTTCGTAAATTCACAGCAGGATATAAAACGTTGATGACTTTAGAATTGTTGACAGAACATGCAATGCCAGCGCATTCCTCCAAAGATGGAGTGAAAAATTTTAACTCTTGGCAAGGGGTAAATCAGTCAACTACATATAATATACAGATATGGGATAGTGGATATGAATTAATAAATCGTTGTAATGTTGTGCTTGGTCGTGGTGATAAAGTAAATATAGAAGAGAAAAAGCGTAATCAAATTTATGGCCAGGCGCGTTTCTTCCGGGCTTATACTATGTTTGTGTTGCTTCGTATTTATGGAGGACTAGCTATTCCGGAATCTTATACATCAGGTTTGAATGGTTTGGAAATTCCTCGTAAAACGATTGATGAAACGTATG
>UMGO01005500.1_pt1 | contig 20960 bp, 17 predicted proteins | sample 1965301 | NCBI WGS metagenome assembly UMGO01 (sample SAMEA4836074, study PRJEB28245) | human gut metagenome | biome: gut microbiome; material: fecal sample | place: Denmark | collected 2008 | reverse complement strand
CTTTCACACCCTCTTTATTCGTCCAGCTCTTCTTCAGGATCACACGGACATAACTGTCAATGGAACCACTGTTTGTCACCTTGATCGCTTCATCGTACTGTTTTCCCGGTACGATCTTTTCTTCTTTCAGACCTGTCAGCAGATCGCCTGTTGCCTCATCCCATTTTCCGTTGGATGCGTAATCTCTCTTGCTGATCACTTTATCATTTTCCACCAGGCTGACACCGATATTGGAAACCTCTACCTGTGCACCATAGTTCTCACTGTAATAAGTCAATGCCGCTCTGGCACTTCCCACCGTACTTCCTGCCAGCAATACCACAGAAGCGGAAAGAAGAGCCACGGTCAGTCCCCCAAGGGGCATTTTCTTTTTCTTCCTCATCTCTCACCCTCCTATTCTCCGGCTGTCTCGCTGGTATCAGCGATCTGTGTCCAGTCTGCGTACGGTTCGTTGTTTTCATTATATAAAACCTTTGTGGATTCCTGAACGACGACTACATTAAAACTGTCTTCTGTATCCTTGCTGTCGATCTTAATATCCAGAACCGAACTGCTTTCTCCCGGAGCGACCGGCTCACTGTAATAATAATAGCCTTCCTCTCCCGGTGTCCACTTTCCATCAGAATCACTGTACTGCAGGCCATCCTGATATTTTTTTCCTGCCAGTGCTTTTACACGGACAAAACATGCAAAATCACCGGTATTCTTCACGGTCACATGTTTGGTCCAGTTACTGAATTTCTCTGTAGGCGTTGTCTCCGTAAATCCCATATTCAGGGTTACATTACCGGAAGCCTCCGCATACGTGGTAAAATACGCCATCGCTGTTCCTGCGCTGATCCCCGCTGTCAGTGTCAGGGCTGCGGCTGCAAGGCAAAGACTTTTTTTACTTAATTTTCTCATATCCTGCACCCCTTTCCCTAATTGGCACTGGCGGGTTCATCTGTCTGCTGTTCCCAGTCCCACTCGCCGTTCTTTTTCTCAAAATGGTTCACAATACCGGTTCCCGGAATCAATTTTCCGTTGTAAGTATTGGTAAAGCTAACGCTTGCCGGATTACCTGTAACTCCCTCGGCAACGATCTCTGTTTTCTGTGTGTCACCGGAAGTGTTGCTGTAGCTTCCACCTGCATACACTTCTTTTACAGTAACTACGGTTCCTGCCGGAAGATGTTTCACCAGGACTGATTTTTCACCTGCCTGGTTGAACTTAATAGAAACTACATCACTATAGACCTGTTCACCGTTTCTGGTGCCTTCTACCTGGAAGACGAAGAGTGCATCCTTAAGGGAAGCATTGTACTCTGTCAGATCCTTAACGATCTCCAGATCTCCGTAACGCTGTGTCTGCTGCGGCTTCATACCGGTTGTCACATCATATTCCCAGGTATCGTCCGGGTTCTCTTTGGAATAATAGTTATTCGGAAGAGATACCAGATATGGGGTAAAATCATAGGTGTACTCACTGGTCTGCACGGTTTCGGCCTGTACCAGATACATACCGGTCTCCAGATCTCCGATAACACCGGTGGATTTCGTTGCGCCTTCCGGTTTGGTAACTTTTACCTTTTCGGTTGGTTCAATTTCCTTATCCTCTACAGTCTTCATGGCCTTCTCTGCCATCTTTGCCCATTCCTCTGCGGTGGTAGTACTGCTTACTTTTTCCAGACCCAGATCAGCAAAAGCTGTATACTTTGCAGTATCATACACTGCTTCTTCTGTAATGTCCGCTACCTTGTACACATCCACCGGAATCTCCAAGTCACGAAGCTCAGCGAACTCCGTGTCGTCGTCCAATGTAAATGTAAGAGAGCACTTCCTATTCGTCTCTACTCCAAGAGCACCATATACACTGGATAAACCGGCTGCTGATAAAACAGTTATTGCTGCAAGGGTCAGCGCCCCTGCGGTTTTTATTCTCTTTTTCATAGTCACCTCTATCCCTCCTTCGACATATCATCCGTCTTACCGGAGCGTTTCTTATTCTTCCGGTCAAACAGGAACTTCATGATCAGTATCACAAGCAGTGTCACTGCTAATCCTAAGATTAAGTATAACATATAATAATTCTGGATGGCACGCAACATGCTGTCCACCGGTGTACTCTCCACTTCTTCCTCGCCGTTATACGGAACTCTCGTTCCCCGGACCAGAAGCCGATGGGAATTGACACCATATGGGGTACAGGTGAATAAGGTCACCTGATCTTCCCCCTCCTGGATCTGCAGTGCCTCCTCCAGTGTCTCGTGATCATCTTTATCTACCATATCCAGAATCTGGTCTACCTGATATGCCATCGTCTCATCCAGTACATGGATATAAAACATATCCCCCTGCTTCAACTGGTCAATATCCGTAAATAATCTGGCTGCCGGAAGACCTCTGTGAGCGGCAAGTACACTGTGGGTACTCTCTCCGCCGATGGGAAGGGATGTGCCGTTCATATGACCGATCCCCGTCTGTAAAACATCCTCCGCGGTTCCGTGGTAGATGGCAAGCTTGATATTGATCTTCGGAATGGAGAGATACCCCATCACGCCATCACCTGCCACATTCAGAACCTTCCAGTAGTCTGTGTCCTTCATGTCCACATCATCACTGCCGAACACATCACCGTATATATTATTCTGTACCAGAGTACTGTCGAACTCTCTCGCCGCTTCCCACTCTTTCGTGTAATCCTCCGGCTGCATATCGCTGACCGCCTGTTCATAATTACTGATCAGCCTGCTCTGCCGGTACGTATTCCACTGATTGGATACCGTGGGGTAGGCAAGGATCCCAAATCCTACCAGAAACAGCAGACCAAAGAGAATTCCCGATAATTTTCTTCTCATCTCTCTTCCTCTTTCCGGTCAGAGGCATCTTTTGGTGCCCCACCTGCTGCTGCCTGTTTTTCTTTCATTTTTCTCTTATACCGTTTGTCGTACTGCCATAAGAAAATGATCAGCACTGCGGTTACTGCAAGCCCTACCACTACCCATAACAGATAGTTGGTATAGAGACTCATCGGAGATTCTTTCTCTTCCTTCTCGATCGTCTCTTCCTCATACGGTACGCGATGCCCTCTTACCAGAAGACGTTTCGTGTTGACCGCGTATGGAGTACAGGTCAGAAGAGTTACCAGATCCTGTCCCGGCTCCACTGCCAGATCACTGGTATTCTCCGGTTCCACGATATGGATCTGATCCACTTCGTAGCAGAGTGTCTGATCCAGTACACGGATCAGAAAATGATCTCCGTCTTCCAGCTGATCCAGGTCTGTGAAAAGACTGGCACTTGGAAGACCACGGTGTGCAGAGATTACCGAATGGGTATTCTCGCCACCTACCGGAAGGGAACTTCCTTCCAGATGACCGGCTCCTTTACTGAGCACTTCTTCTGAAGTGGTGTGGAAGATCGGGATCTTGATATTGATCTTCGGCACTTCCACATATCCCATCATCTCATCTGTCAGGATGTTCAGACAGGACATATATTCCTCACCGGGCTTATCGGATGCTGCTGCGATAGCGAAAGAATCGGGAAGGATGCTTGGAAGAAGCGACTGGTTATACGCATTGGCCCGCTCCCATTCCTTTTCATAATTAATGGTTCCTTTCCTTGATTCGTCTTTTACTACAGATTCATATTCCGAGATCAGTCGACTCTGTCTGTAGTTATTCCACTGGTTTGCCACCAGCGGATACAGCAACAAGGACAAACCGGCTAAAAACAAAATTCCTGCTAATACAATTGATATTTTTTTCTTCATCCGGGCTCTCCTTACTGTTGTATCTTGTTTCAACTCTAATGCTATGTCTGTATGCTGTCGTGTAATGCTTTTTTATCAAAAACGGGGCGGGCGAGCCGCCCCGTTTTCATGGGTTCTTCCGTTCCTCATAAGAGTGTACGGGGTTCCTTATGATTAATTATTTCTGAGTTTTTCTTCTTGTTGCGAAGAACAGACCAGCTGCTACGATCATGATAGCGCAACCGCCGATTGTGAAGATTGTTGTACCGATACCACCGGTGGATGGCAGAGCGTTAAGTTTGGTATCATTCAACTTATCGGAAGCTTTAACAGTAGCTGTAGCTACACCTGTCTGAGTAAGCGTAATATCTTTACCGTCTGTATTAATGGAATATCCTTCCGGTGCTTTTGTTTCTTTAAAGTGATAAGTACCAACATTTAAACCTTCTACAACGATTTTACCTTCTGCATTTGTTTTAACAACTGTACTAGCATCTTCTGCATCTGGAGCATATCTATAATTTCCATTTTCTTGCAGTTTGAATTTTAATGGTGTAGCTGCTTCACCTTTAGATACTTCAAATTCAGCATCTTTTAATACGTTTTTTTCATCACTATCACCATATTTTAATAAAGTAATTTCTCCAGTGAATAATTTAACTGGTACATTATTTCCGCCGTATTCTACGCCTGCTGCATGGCTACCTGCTGTATTCTCTACTGTTAATTCTTTTACTTTTGCAGTATAAGTAACTGTAATTTTCTTTCCTGCATTTGGATTAGATGTATCTGTAACTAAGCTATTTAAATTAATAGTAAATCCTGTACCCTCTGCATTTGGTTCGATTGTACCAACCTGATCATTCGTTCCAACCATTGTAACACTGCTAATAGAACCAGCACCTGTTAAGTAGTAATCTGCACCAGTAATTTTATCAGTGATTGTAAAGGTTCTGTTCTCTGTATTAGCTGCATCAATAAATGGTACATATGCTTCGATTGTATAAGTTACGATATCTCCGATTGCTACTACATGATCTTCATCTGCTACTGTTTTGTCTACTGATGTTGGAGACTTTTTAGCTGTTACTTCTGCACCTGTTAATGTTGGATATGGTTTTCCAAATCCTACATATGCTGTTGCTGTTTTATAAGTAAATCCTGTTTCTTCTGCTTTGATTGCATAAACACCAGCTGCATTTACTTCAATGCTTTCTTTATTTGTTGCTACAGTGAATCCGGTAAGTGCTGCAACTTTACTTAATGCTAAGTCAATCTTTGCTGCTGTTGCTGTTACTGCTGTTACGCCTGTTGGCAATTTAACAGAGTTATCGTTATACTTGATTAATCCCCAGATAACCTGCTGCTGTACATCCTCTGAATCTGTAAGTCCGAATGCTTCTGTAAAGCATTTTCCTGCACCATTAGTAAATGCCCAACCAGAAGTTTTAGTTTCATCTTTCTGAATAATCTGCATGTACTCAACTTTATTAGCATTTTCAAAGTTTTTGAGTGTAATTGTTGCCTTTCCATCTGCTGCGAATGTCGGTACGCTCATAGCCAGTACCATTACCTCGCCATAATCACTGATAAAATTCTTTTCACTTTACTCATATGATTTTCTCCTTTTCTTTTTTATTTCCTCTCTTTTATTTTCAGTGCCTTTTCTCCTTTTATTTGCACTGGAAATCATTGTTGTGGCTTGGAGGCCACTGAAAAATATTAAGGTTCCTTATTTTTTCAGCACCTCCTTGCCTTTCATCTTGTATATGATCAGAATGCCTGCGAACATCAGCAGGATTCCACTCATCAGGATGTTGAAGATTCCGGTGTGACCGGTAGATGGAAGATCGTAGACTACCTCGTTTTCATATAAGTAATATACAACCTCTTTTCCATCTACAAATTCTGTCGTTATTTTATTCTTTGCAATTTCCTGACCACCGGATTGGATTGATTTTAACGCTCCTTTTGAAGCAATCTCGATACTCCAAGTTTCTGTACTACGCACGTATCCAGTCGGTGCTGTAATTTCTGATAAGGTATAACTTCCTTTTGGGATTGTTTCAGTAATCTCAGTTGTACAATCAGAGTCTTTATACCATTTTACTGTTCCACCATCCTGAGACTTACCGTAATAAGTAGGTAGTGAAGAACCACTTTCAGTCGGTGCTAATTTAAATACTGCACCGGAAATCATATAGTCATTATTACTTGCACTTACTTTTTTGATGCCCCAGTCTGAGGTTACTTTTTCATTTGTAAAAGCGGCTACTCCAAGGATTCCTGCTGTCTCATAATTCTTCTCTTGGATAACATCTTTCTGTTTGCTATCGCTTCCTAGTGTGAAGAAAACTTTGTCATCTGCAACATTGGAATAACAATTTGTTTTATCCGTTGCATTGACCTCCTGAATTGTGTAACCATTTGTATCAACTTCTGTTACTTCATAAGTTCCACGAGGAAGAGATTTCAACTTCTCCAACTCTTCATTTGAAAGCCTTCCCTTTGTTTCTCCAGTTTTTATAGTAATCGAAACATCTATTGGAGTAAATCCATCTACACCTGTTCCTGTAATTTTAAAAGTAAATGTTTCATCTTTTGCTGCTTCTGTTTCCAACTGTTTTTCAATCTGAATTGCACCGGAAACAACTTTTACAGTATAAGTGCCAGTCCTTGCAACACCTGCTGATTCAACTTTGTAGTATCCTCCAGTCACATTCCCATCACCAACTGAGTTAGCGCTTGATGCTGAGCCATCTGTCTTTGGAGTTACTGTTACTTTTGCGTAATAAACAGTATCTGCAGTTGGCTTTGCTGCCTGGATTGCTTCTTTTGTTGTTTTATTCTGACATGTTTCATCGGTATACCAGTTGGTTGAAACATTTACATCACCAAGCATTGTGTACTCTGATCCAGTCGTTGAAACAAGCTTTGTGATTCTATTCGCTACGTCATCGGTGAAATATTGTGATAGTGGATCTCCTTTAAAGATAACGGTTTTATCTTTGCCGATATTAAAGTCGACTTTTACGTTAACGGTTGGCTGAGGAAATTCTGCATGATTATTGCCAACATCAATTCCAGAACCGGTGCCATTTGTCGGAACATCGTTTCCACCAATGTATTTGTCTTTGGCTTTAATAACGATTGCTCTATGCCATCCGGCTCTTTCAGTTTCTGTCTTTCCTGATACTTTTTTCCCTGATATTGCTGCATCCTTCCAGGTTATTGTAGTGGAACCATCCTTATTGCTCGTTATCTTTGCACCCTCTGCTTCTAATTGTTCACGAGAGTCAGCTGTTAACTCAAATCGACTATCAATTACATCTGTAACTGTAGCTGTAACAGGAATATTATTTGTGATGCTTTCAAATAAACTTGATAAACTGTCAACACTATCAGCTGTCATATATTTATCAGGACTAGACGCTATGCTCTGCATATATTTATCAATACGTTCTACGCTTGCCTCGTTCATTTCTCCATCAGAGTCTGCTGCTCCAAATATACCCAATGCATAGATTTCAACTCCAGATTTATGTAACTTTTCAGCTGATTCTTTACCGGCAACTGCAAGTTTTTCATCAAAGTCATCTGTTCCGCCAGGTGCAGGAACTCCATCGGTTAAGAATACAACCATTTTTCTACGTCCAGCAGTTTGCTCTACGGTTTCCCAGCTTTCAGACGACGTCTCAGAAAATACCTCATTTGCTTTATCCAGACCTGTAGCAGGTAAAGTATCTCCACCTGTATTTAAATTATTTATAGTAGAAATAATGTCATTTTTTGAAGTTCCAACCTTAGCCAGTGTATATCTGTTATTGGTTATTTTTTTTATATCACCAGAACTCGAAAAAGTAACTATACCGATACGACAGTCTGAATTTTTCTCAGCAACGTTATCTACAAATCTAGCTGCTGCGTCCTTTAAAGCTTTAATTTTTGTTTGTGCAGAGGGTTGAGCTACATAAACATCGGTGCTGCTTTGGTCAACTGTAACTTTTTCTCCCGTGTAAGAATTTGTATATGACCATTTATAATTGTTCTTCTTCCCAGTTCTCTCAAGTTTTTGATATATACCACTTTGTGTTTTTATAAAATATGTATCTTTAGGATAATCACTCATCTTGTAAGCAATCTTTTTGTATTCAACAAAGTTATATCTCATACTACTTGATTGATCCAATACCATTATGATGTCATAAGGTGTTTTCATCGACTGAGTTGTTGTTGAACTGGCTGTAAGATCAATTCTGTATGTTCTCTGATTCCAGTCCAGAAGAGAAACCGTCTTATTGCTCTCTACGCTCTGATTTACTATTTCTTCCGGTTTGTAGTTAACTATGTGATATGTTCCATCAGCGTCAGTCTCTAATTTAGTATCATTATTGTAGAGAACCGCTTTTAAGGTATTGGAAGAATCATCTCTTTCCAGTTTTACTGTCCAGATTGTAGTCTCTGGAATATAATTTCCTGGTACACTCTCTTCTGTAAGTGTGTATTCTACACCTTCTTTCAAATCATTAAATGTTACAAAACCATTCGTATCCGATGTTACTTCATCGTAATCATTTTCGTCCGCTTTGCTAACCAATTTGAATTCTGCTCCCGAAATTGCTTCATCCTTAGAATTCACCTTTTTCAGAGATAATGTAGCCTTAGGGACATCTGTAACATCCAAAATCCGGCTGTTTGGCAATGTGAACTCCATCTGACAGTTGGATTCTCCGGCTCCACGTTCCATATAGAGTACAGTGATTCGATGTTTTTTTGTTTTTGCTGCTGTTTCATCAGGTCCAGGTCTTGCGCCATCATGGTATCCCAGTTCTTCCCACAAGTCTGTACTTCCTTCTAATGCGTCATGGATACCACCAACATCAATAACTACTTTTCCGTCTAACAAAACCCACAAGTCGTCGTCACCAGTAAACTTATAATCCATTGGTCCAACATAATCACCAATTTCAAATTCCACATCATAGCGCATTCCAAAGTAATATTCTTTATATCCGAGTGGCCAAAAATCTGCCCCCGCATGTATCGTTTCATTATTCGGTGTCTGCACTGAATCAAGTTTGTAATGGTTACCGCTTCGAGTAAAGTTCAGTTTATAATCTCTATAAATAGTCTTGCCTTGACCTTCATAGTCATCTGTGAAGAATCCAGGCTGATCGACATTCCATAAAACTGTTTGATAATCATCTTCTTTTGAAAGTCCTTTTAATAACCCTAAAGTTCCTTTTCCATCGTTATCTCTCCCATAATTACATTTGTTCGCATTCAATCCATTCGTACAGTATGCATTATAGTCTAATCCATTTTGGTTATAATAGTCAGCTTGACTAAGACCCATTGTCATACGGTTATTTGTATCTTTTTCTTTATAATGCCAGTCACTATTGATATTTGTATCCGTATTTCCCCTTGAAATAGCATAGTCCCAAAACTTAACAGCGCCTTGCTTCGGACTTATATTTTCCTTATAATAAATGCGATACGTCTTATTTCCAGTCACCGAGATTTCATTGAAATTGGGAACTTCAGTTTCTGTTCCGTTTTCAGCGATTTCCTTTACTTTAACCACATCATAATTCGTAGATTTCCGATAATCTTCGATTTTACTTCCGACATGTAAAGGAACGGTCTGGTCTGCTTATAATTTTTTTTCTTCATGATTTGTATCATAGTAATAATGTTGCAGTTTAATTTGTACTTCTGCACCACCTTTATTTACAATAACGTATGTAGAAAAATGCGGAGCATCGAATACGACTTTTCCTTCTCCATCAACAGCACCGTTCATGTCTTCCGCTACATTATTGTTATCCACATGCAGTACTGCAGCATCCTCACTGGATGTGATCTCCGGGGTGTCTACACTTACCTGAACCGGAGTGTTTGGCTGTACTTCAGAACCGTTTACCAGGAATTTGATATCGTAGGAGAAGATATTCTTGATGGAAAACTGTTCTTCGATCGCCTTTTCTTCTACTGCTTTTTCGATTTCTTTTACTTCATCTTCTGAAGTAATCTCTGTTACGGAAAGCTGTGCATCTGCGGGAAGTGCTCCTGCTTCTGCGGTTACGTTAACGGTTGTATCGCCAACGGCCTGACTCCATGTGAGCTGCTGGTCTTCAGCTTCCGCCTGTGTTGCATCTCCTTCATGAGTTTCAGCTGTGGTATTTTCCGCTGCGGGGGCTGCCTCCTCGGTCGGTGTAGCTGCAGGTTCCTGAGCTGCTGACGCCTCTGCTGCAGGTGCCTCTGTTGTCGGCTGTTCTGCTACAGGTGCTTCCGCTACCGGCTGGGCTGCCTGGTGCTCGGCGATTGTTTCCGGTTCTGCGGCCGGTTCTGCGGCAACCTGTTCCACGGCTGCGGGTTGTTCATCGGCTACTGCCTGGCCTTAATCTGCTGCGTAAGCAGCCACGTCCATGTCATCGGCAACGGCTTCGTCCTGAGTCTGCACTTCCGCTTCCTGTGGATATTCGGTCTGTCCGTTCTCGGATGCGAATATGAAGCTGCTGTTGCTTATGGCAACGACCATGCAAAGCACCAATGCCAGAAGTCTTTTTTTATTTCTACTTTTCATGGTTTTCTCCCTCCTCTTCATCCAAAGCACTCTCTATCAGTTTTAATAATTCTAAAGCGCTGCGGAACTGCTGCTTTTCTTTTTTTTCCACCCAGGTCACCGAACCCTGCCAGGTGGCATTCTGCCTGTTGTAAATATTTAAGATAAAGGTCTCCGTCTTTTTAGTAGAATCGCTCACAGCTGTTCCACCTCCTTCTGTACTCTGTTTTTATAGTTGTATTATAATAAACACACCATTACTAAAAGCATTACAGTCATTATATATTTAGTGTTTTTTTTATTTTTGTTGGATTCTGTAACGTTTTGTAATATCTGTGCGGATCCTGTTCACAGCAGGCGATCCTATTATATATATAGAAGAAACTCGTTTTTTTATCGATTTTTCGTTGTGTTCTGATATGTGATCGGATTACAAGGATGTGAAATGTAATACTTTTTAATGTTTTCCGCCTGTATATAAAAAGCAGGAATCCTTACCTTTCATAAGAGTTCCTGCTTCTGTACTTTTATTTTCTTCCCAGTATGGCATCCATCTCGATGATCAGTTCCAGGACACTGCAGAATTCCATCTCCTGATGTCCTTCTTTCCATGCAAGGATGCCCTGCCAGGTGGCGTTCTGGCGGTATTTGACAAAGATGTGGAAGGTGGCACAGATGCCGTTTTGTTCCATCAGCTGCTGATATTCCATACTTTTTTCATGTAGTTCCTCCATCGCACGCTTTTCCGAAGTGAACTCCCGAAGGACCACGGAGGATTCCGGAAAACGAATGCTGTCGTAAAAGTCTGCCATGTAACGGATCAGCTGCACGACATTTTCAAAGGACTGTGGCTCCTGGGAATAACCGTGATATAGTCGGCCGGATATCTCGCTGGCCTGACTTTCGTCCACACACACCGTGATCAGGTTCGGTGCTGCCAGTACTTCTCCATTCCAAAATTGACTCATGTTTCACACTCCTGTTCCTGTTGCCTATTTCCAGCGAAATTCATTTTTCTGAAAGCTTAATCTTGCATTTGGATTCTCCACGTCTGCGATGGATGATACGTAATATTCCAGATATTTGTTCCAGGATCCATGTTTTTGTGTGAACCGTGCGGCGATACGCCGGAAGATAATGTCACAGTTTTCCTGGTTGGTGCCGACCAGAAGGATCAGGAACTGAGACGGGCTGTATTTGGAAAAGGAATCTCCGCGGCGCAGACTGTTTTTTACTGCCCGGTGCAGTTCCATGGACATCACATCCAGCTTTTCCCGGTTTTCCATCGGATGGCCGTTGCCGTCTGTCAGGGAGCATACCATAAGGAATGCGGACTGTCCGTTTCGCTCGATCAGCCGACGCACCAGCCGGTAGTTATCCCGGAAGCTTGGCAGGCTGCAGTAGAAGGCATCGTCTTCGTACTCCGGTTCTTTCAGGTCTTCCTTGATCTCTCCTGCCGCATGGTATTTTCTTCCCATCCGTTCGCTCATCTCCTGGAACTGGTTCATCATGCGCTCGGATGGTGTGATTCCCAGTTCTTCAAAGAACATTTTTGAAGTCGCATCGTACAGCTGATATGCTTCTTTGTAGCGGTTCATACCCATCAGGGCATCAATTTTTAAGGACTGCCATTCGTCGAACGGATAGATCTCGATGGCATTGTCTGTCAGTTCCAGAATGGTGTCGTATTCGTGCTGTTCTTTTCTGTAGGCACACAGCCGGCGGAGTATCTTGGAATATTTGTCTTTGTAACGGACGCTGTTCATGATGACCCAGTCTTCTCCGGACTGCATCGGAAGAAGTTCTCCTTTGTACAGCCTGCAGGCCTTCTCCCACAGATTCATCTTCCTGGTTTCGTCTACTTCTTCTTCTCCTTCTCTGACAAGTTCCATAAAGCGTGCCACATCCAGATCCACTTTCATCGGGCTGCGCCAGTAAAAGACACCTTTTTCTTTTACGATATACTCATATTCCGGCAGTCCCGCCTCGATCAGCATCTTGCGCAGACGGAATACCGTCACACGCAGGTTATTGCCCACATTTGCCAGCTCTTCTCTTCCAAAGAGATCGTCAAGCAGCTGTGCTCTGGGGATTCCTGTGCTCCCGCGGTCCTCCACCAGACTGGAATGTAACAGAATCTGCAGTAGTTTTACTGCTTTGGTTGCCGAGTTTCTCTTGAAGGTTATCGGCTGTTCTCCATAGGTTATGGAGAACCTTCCCAACATATTCACTTTGAGTTCCGGTAACTGATTATCCATATGGTTCCCTCCCCTCATCTACTCCTCGTTTTTATCATAGAAAAGTAAATCGCCTCCGGTATGGTATCTCCCGGAAGCGACTTCTCGCTGATTTTATTTTAGTCAGTAATCTCTTCTTTGTCAACGCAAAGCATTACACTTTTTTTACTTTCCACGATTTTCTGATCACCTTCGCCAGTTCTTCCTCACGGATCGGTTTTGCGATATAGTCATCCATTCCTGCTTTGCGGCAGGTTTCCCGGATGTCTGCTGTCGTCTGTGCAGTCATCGCAATGATCGGAATCGATGCCGCATCCTCCCGTTTCAGATCACGGATACGCTGTGTGGCTTCCATGCCGTCCATCACAGGCATCATCACATCCATCAGGATCGCATCGAAACTGCCGGCAGGGTTTTGGGAAAACAAAGCTACTGCTTCCTGTCCGTTCCATGCTTTTTCTACTTTTGCCCCTGCTTCTTCCAGATAGAACTGTGCGATCTCCATATTGATCTCATTATCCTCTACCAGAAGGATCTTTCGGTCACGAAGAAGATCCGATATATCTTCTCCCACTGTGGTTGTTTCTGAAGCGGCTGTCTCACTGACGGTGAACGGCAGACGGAAGGTAAATGTGGTTCCCTCTCCACGGACGCTCTCCACCTGAATGGTTCCGCCCATCTTTTCCACCAGTCCTTTGACGATCGACATTCCAAGTCCGGTTCCCTGATAGCGTGTTCTGGCTCCGTATTGTTCCTGGGTGAACGGTTCAAACAGCTGATTCTTTACAAAGTCCCCGCTCATGCCGATACCGGTATCTGCGATTCTGAATTCGTACCAGGCTGTTTTTCCGTCACAGGATAATTCTTCCACGCCGGTATCCACGGATCCCTGCGGTTTGTTGTATTTGACCGCATTGCTGAACAGGTTCAGCATGATCTGGCGCAGCTGTAACGGGCTTCCTTTCAGTGCTGTGTGCTGTATATTTTTCCGGTGTACCCGGTGTGTGATCTGGTTCTGTTCCAGAAGCGGATTTATCAGTACAGCCACTTCCCGCATCAGCACTTCAAGGTCAAACGGTTCATTCTCTTCCTGGATCTGATTGGTTTCCAGTTTGTTCATATCCAGTACATCGTTGACAAGCGCCAGCAGATGATCGGCAGATACCTGTATCTTATCCATACATTCTTCCATCTTCTCCGGGTTGTGTGCATTTTTCCGAAGGATCTCCAGCATCCCCATGATGCCGTTGATCGGTGTACGGATATCATGGCTTATGCGGTTCATGAAGTCTGTCTTGGCTTTGCTTTCTGCATCGGCCTCCTGCACCGCTTTTTGCAGCCGTTCTTTTTCCTCTTCTTCTTTTTTATGGAATTCCGAAGTGTTCTTAAACAGGATAATTCCATGTACAGCACTGCGTTCTTTTCCGGTCTCCCGGTCATACAGCAGTTCCCGGGACATCAGGATCGTCTTCTGAAGCCAGATCATCCTGCCATCCTGTTTTTCTTCCCGGTACTCTACGGTGATCTGTTTATCGCCTTCCCGGAAGCGTTTCAGCAGTTTTTCCGAGGAATCCATGATCCGGTAGCTTTCCAGCGTATCGTCTGTCACCTTCTGACTCCGTTCTCTGCAGTAGGCATCGTAAGAGCATGGCATCTCCCGGTCGATAATAATGCTTTCACGTTTCACATGGTAGAATGCATTTTCCAGGCAGTCATTGGTCAGATCTACGGTATACACCGCTTCCGCAGTTTCCATTAATGCGTCTACATAATTGCTGTTTTCCAGAATAGACTGTTTCATCTGCTCGTAATAGCGGATCAGTTCCTGTTTTTCATCCATCAGGTGCTGCCTGCTGTCCCGGAAGTTCTCCTGTCCCAGGATAAAATGGTGTAGTCTGCCATCTTCTGTGGCATCCAGGAATCTCAGGATCACTCTTCCCCGGTGAACCACATTCTCTCTTTTGTAGCGATAGGGAATCTCCAGCTGGGGATTGTCCTTTGTCAGCTGCTGTTCCAGGGAGGTAAGCTGTAAGGTATCCCAGAATTCTTTTCTTACCCGGTCGGTTGCCAGTTCTTCCACGATCTGTTCCACCGCCCCGGAATAACTACCGTCTTCCGCGAGAAAGTAGCCGGTGCTTGACCGCAGGATCGCATACTGATCCATCAGGGCATCACAGTACAGACAGTCCGAAAAATGGTATTTTTCTTTTTTGATCCATTCCAGCAGTTCATAGGCTTTCTGCTGTTTTTGTGCCGCTTCTTCGATCTTTGCCCTGTTTTTGTCCACGTACATGTTTTTATCCGCCAGCCGGAACAGTTCCCGGAGGGTGGAACCGGCAAAGTCCAGGGAGATTGCGTACCCTGCCGCATAGCTGATCGGCATCTCCGGGTGTTTTGCGGAGTAGTTTTCCATCTGTGTGCGGATCTTTTTTAAGGTTTCCCGCATCTTCGAGTGGTCAGTCTTTTGAAAAATCGCGATGAATTCGTCTCCTCCGTCCCTGCCGACAAAGTTTTCCGGATCTACCGCGAGACGAAGCTGTTCGGCAAAGGAACGAATATATTCGTCTCCCTTGTCATGTCCCAGATTGTTGTTGATGACCCGCAGGTTATTCAGATCAAACACACAGACGGCTGTACTCTCTTCTTCTCCGAGAGGGGTGGGATCGCTCAGGATCTCTTCGCATTTGTTTTTGTTCGGCAGTCCTGTGGATTCATCCAGATAGATTTTCTTTCGCAGGATCCTGTTTTGTGCCGCACAGCGGAGTGCCCGAAGCAGTTCCACACCGATCAGAAGTACCAGGCAGACAATATCTGCAACTACAATCTTTTCAAGATGATTCAATGCAGTCGCTCTTTTTTGTGAATATCGTTCCGCAATGCCGGTTACCTCATCACACATCCGGAAAAAATTCTCGCTCATGCCGATTATTGCTGTCTGTTCATAGCCTTTTTGCCGTACTTTCGAGATTTCTTCTTTTAATTCCGTAAAGTAAGCTGCAAGTTCATCCATTTTTCCCTGGAATTCTGTATCCTCCAGCCGTACCAGATCCAGTTCGTCACTTCCGAAACGAAGTCCGTTGATGATCGCTTCCACGGTCGCTATCATCTCGTCATCCGGCTCCTTTGACATTTCCAGTTTGATCACCCGCTGGGTTTCTCCGCGAACCAGTCCGGCGTAGTTTACGACCCTTGCCGTACCCTGGAGGTCACTGACCAGCGACATGATACCGAAAAACAAAATAATCAGTATTATCGTGAGTACCGTCATCCCTGCCCGAAGGATATAGGCTACTCGTTTTTCTCTTTTCTTCATCCATGTTTACCCCATATATGATTTATATTCCTGTGCTCTATTCTACCTGATTTTACCGGAAACTGCAATGTGAACAGTAACCTTGGAATAATTTCTTGACATTTCTTTTCTGTCTTCTTATAATTACCGTTGATAATTACCAATAGTAATCATTAAAGGAGTATCACAATGAACGTTGAACTTATGAAACGTATGATGGATGCCTGTTATCTGGCGCAGCGGGTCCGGGGGATGCTTCCGCCTCTGCCGGCGGGGGTGACTCCTGCGTATATTCATTATCTGGATATTATTGAGATGCTGGAGAAGCAGGGTGTCCGGGCAAAGATATCGGATATCAGCGATGCACTGGATCTGCCGAGACCCGGTGTGACACGGACGGTGAAAGCGATGGAGGCCAAAGGCTATCTGAAAAAGGCTGCCTCTTCCGAAGACGGTCGTATCACCTATCTTTCTCTTACAGAAGCCGGTAGGAAACTGTCCCGCATCTACAACGAACAGTTTTTTACCACTCTCACCTCTTTTATGGAAGATATCCCGGAAGAAGATGTGAAATGTACGATCCGCACCATCGATGCGGTACATCAGATTATGTGTGAAAGGAGACCTGACCTTGACAAATGCAAAAAATGATTTTACACAGGGCAGTATTCTGAAAAAGCTTGCCCTCTTTATGCTTCCGATCCTGGGAGCGCTGGTATTACAGGCTGCCTATGGAGCCGTTGACTTACTGGTGGTGGGAAGATTCGGTTCCACCTCCGGACTTTCCGCGGTTTCCACAGGAAGCCAGGTACTAAATCTCGTTACTTTTGTCGTGATCCAGTTTGCTACTGCGATCACTATTCTCATCGCCCGCTATCTGGGTGAAAAAAGGCCGGAACGGATCGGTTCTGTGATCGGTGGCGGAGTTATCGTTTTTGCGGCAATTTCCATTGTTTTATTTTTCCTGATGGTTGTTTTTGCACATCCCATCGCCGTACTTATGCAGGCACCTGCCGAAGCGGTGGATCTGACCACCAGTTATGTCCGCATCTGCGGAAGCGGTATTTTCTTCATCGTTGCCTATAACCTGATGGCCGCGATCTTCCGTGGTCTGGGAGACAGTAAGTCACCGCTGCTCTTTGTTCTTGTTGCCTGTATCGTCAATATCGGCGGTGATCTGATCCTCGTTGCCGGACTCCATCTGGATGCTGCCGGAGCAGCCCTCGCCACCGTTTTTGCACAAGCTGTCAGTGTGGTGTGTGCGGTTATTCTTCTGATAAAGAAGAAACTGCCATTTAAGATCTGCAGGTCTGATTTCCGTCTGAACGATCAGTGTGGAAAGTTCTTTACCATCGGTCTTCCTCTGGCTTTGCAGGAGTGTCTGACGCAGCTTTCTTTTCTAGCTCTGTGTGCCTTTGTGAACCGTCTGGGACTCGAAGCTTCCTCCGGTTACGGGGTCGCCTGTAAGATCGTAAACTTTGCCATGCTGATCCCAAGCTCTCTGATGCAGTCCATGGCATCTTTCGTTTCTCAGAATGTGGGTGCCCGCAATCAGAAGCGTGCCAGACAATCCATGTTTACCGGTATCGGTGTGGGGTTGTTTTTCGGTTGTTTTGTCTTCGCTCTCGTGCTGTTAAAGGGCGATGTTCTCTCCGGTTTCTTCACTACCGAAAGTGCCGTTATCCGGAACGCCTACGCCTACCTGAAAGGTTTTGCCCCGGAAACACTGCTTACTGCCGTTCTGTTCAGTATGATCGGATATTTTAACGGAAATGACAAAACCTTCTGGGTGATGTGCCAGGGACTGATTCAGACTCTTCTGATCCGACTTCCCCTGTCCTATTATATGAGTATCCAACCGAATGCCAGCCTGACCAAAATCGGCCTTGCAGCTCCGGTGTCCACAGCAGTCGGTATCTGTCTGAACATCGGTTTCTTCCTCTGGCTGAACCGGAAAAGTGCAAAGAAAGTGGGCCAACAGATTCACTGATATAGTAAAACGATCCACCGGAACTTTGTCTGTACTGGTCCGGGGGATCGGGTTTTTTATATTTCAGGGAGACTTTGTGCTGTACATAGGGTTCCCGAGGATGTTACGTCATTGCTACAGCTAATCCCTCTCTGCATAATACTTTCTATAAATCTTTCCATTCTTGAGAGAGTGGAAAATGATAAGCCATGTCAAAAGCTGAAATAGCTGCTCTATTTACATCCAAAATTTCAGTAAAATCTCGATCTTGACCTTTAATTCCTTTTTCCCCTAAACCAGATAATAACTGTTCGGCTGTTTCTAACATTAAAAGATGCAAATTTTTTGTTTCCTCATAAGTTTCTAAAACACTATTTTGACATTGTTTATGAAGGCAATAAAGGTAATGTCTAAATGCTTCTTTTTCTCCAAAACCGGTTGATGACGGTAAACTTCCATTGAACAACATTTCACTATATTTGTTTTTCATAGTTACAGGAGGTTCAATTCTATTCAGCAGTTCCATACGTTTTGCAATGTCTAAAAAAGGAATTTTATACTCTGATAAGGCTTGTGGACAATAATACCATACTGCTCGACGGCTAGGTTGTTTGTCATCAATTGTTTCAAAATGTTCTGGTTGAAACCATCTTAAATTCAGAAAATTCCCCGATGCAATTGCATCACATTTTGCTAATGCCATACATAATAATTGATGACTTGCATAGCCTACAATCGTCATCTTCCGCTGTCTCTTAATCCCTGCCACTAATGACATAATATTAGATACCCACAATGGTCGATCCACTAAATAATATCGTTCAGGATGCTCACATACAATATATACACCTTCTACATCCCATTCTTCAGCATATTCTATTACCCGTTCAATCTGTCCTTCATCATTGAGTACATCACTTCCCAATGAAATCGTGTGTATATATTTCATATTAGGTGCATATTTTTTCGCACTTTCTATTATTAGTTTCTGTATTTTATTCCATAGTTCATCTATCTTTTTGGCTGTAATAGAAGGTAACAGAAATGCCTCTGCCTTAACTTCACTATTTAATTTTGATAATTCTTCTACTACTGTATCAAATTGTCCCATTTCTAATGATGTAATATCACTCTGTGGCCAATATGCATACTGTGATAATTTTTTTTGATATTGTCTTGGATAATATAATTGTGGATCAACAAGTATCTTTCCTTTTTTCTTATGCACATTAGTTGCATAGCCTTTTATCTTATTTGGCAAAATATTCATAGGGCTAATAATAATCGTTCCACCCTCAAACTCTTCTAAGTGCTCTAGAGATAATGTTTGCATATTATGTCCCATTTGTATAAAAAGTTCCATTCTTCAACCTCTTCTATTCATAAACAAATGTATTCTTAGCTACTTTTAACCAATCCATTGCTTGCTTAGCAGTTCTAGGTCTTCTAGATGGATATTTTCCCATCATTGCACCTAATAATGCCATAAACTGACTTTGAGTATCCCCTTTAATCGAATACTGTACAGGCGTAATAGTTTCTGTCTTTTGTAAAACTTCAAGTGCATTTATAGATCCTTCTCTAAATGGATTTTTTCCTGTAATACATTCATAAGTAACAACTCCTAACGAAAAAATATCTGCACGAGAATCAATTTCCCTTTTTAAATTATTAAATTGCTCAGGTGCCGCATATCCAGGTGTATGCGGTCCCATCATCGCGCCTGTCCTTGTCAAAGAATCTGCTCCTAATACCCTTGCAATTCCGAAATCCAGAAAAAATATCTTTCCGTCATCTGCTCGTATAATATTCTCTGGTTTAATATCTCTATGCACAATACCTTTATTCTCTATGCAAGAAATAAATTCCAACCCCTGTTCCAAGAATATCACTGCTTCTTCTAAAGAAAATCTCCTACCACTTTCAAGCACTTTTCGCAACTCTGTTCCTTTTACTTTTTGTTCAATAATATATAATGTTTCTGTTCCTTCATACTCTATGATCCCCGTTTCATATATTTTTGGAACCATGGATAAACTCAAACCTTTTTCTATTTGAATTTCCCTAATAGACCTTGGATCATTAAGCTGAAAATATAATTTAATAACAGTTTCTCCATATGAATTATGAACTCCATCAAACACAATCTTCTGTCCACCACGTGCCATCAATTCAATTTTTCCAAATTCTTCTTGACACATTTCTTGAAATTTTCTCATCTCTCATTTCTCCTAACTTAAATGTGCAACAGTTCTTCCAATCCATTCATTAAACTGTAAAGACTGGTAACTTGACGGCGATGCTAACTTTTTCGCTTCTACAATTTTTCTAAAACTTCTCTTCTTGCAATACAAACCTGTACCTTGTCTTTCAAACTTCTTAATCGTGCTACTTTGCGGATTTGAAGTATTTGTCAATGCATATGATTGAGAAGCAAACCATGTATTGATAAGTGACTGTTCAGCAACTTTCTTTATATCCGTCATTTTAGCCTCTACTGAAATTAGTTTTCTTATATTATATATCTTTTTGATATCTACGGGCTTCCATAACCCCTGCTCACGTATGATCATATGTGCGTCTAATAATTTTTCTATGGCTTGAATTGTATCTTTTTCTGGCATTTTAAGTCTTGTTATTAATTCACTTCCAGTGCTACCTTTTGTCATCAATAACTGAGATAACACTTTTAAATCGTTAGTTTCCAAATTTTCTCTTTCTTCTGACCAATTCTCCAATATTTTAGGTGAATATGCTGCAAATACAATGTCAGGAAAACCAGATGCAACTTTAGGTTCCACAAATACAGCCAAATTACTTGTTTTATTGGTTTTTAAAAAGTTATAAATATAATATTCAATAAAATCTTCAACCAAATCTAACTCTTCTCCCTGAGTTGATGGTCGTGTATACAACCCTATATCTTTAATATTATGGTCAAACATCAATATCCTATCCATTGTTACATTTCACCCTTTTCAATCTCTCTTTTACATTTTTATAAAAATAATTATAACAATCCCTCCTTCAAAAATCAATCATTCAAGGCTTACTGCCTTCAATATATCCTCTTCTTCAACTTCCAATGTACACGCTAACATTTTAGTCTGTATGCCTACCGTTTTCTTCAGGGCAATTAAACGCTTTTCATTTATTGCGCAA
>UMGO01025427.1_pt1 | contig 21731 bp, 20 predicted proteins | sample 1965301 | NCBI WGS metagenome assembly UMGO01 (sample SAMEA4836074, study PRJEB28245) | human gut metagenome | biome: gut microbiome; material: fecal sample | place: Denmark | collected 2008 | reverse complement strand
AATGGAAGAGGTTCATCGTCCATATCTATATCGTCCTCATCATCGAGGAAATCCATTTCTTCAAAATCGGTATCATCTATGTCAGAAAAATCTTCGTCAAATGAGTCATCCACATTTATTTTAGAGAATCTTGAAAAGCGAGTGTCAAGTTCGTCAGGATCCTCCACTTTAGTAACGACTAAAACAAGGCAGTCATTAGATATTGGAATAGCCTCTATCATAAGTGGAATATTATCTGCTTCGAAACCGAGCTCAATAGATGCCTGCTGCATCATATCACGGAATAATTCTTTTGCTTTTTCAGAACCGTAGGCAAGTTCAGAAAGGTGAAGCTGTCTCTGGCTTAAATCTTCTTTACTTAAAGTGCAGCGTATTTGTGTGTCACTTAATTTCTCTAACTTCATGAAATCACTTCCTTTTTCAAAAAATAATCTGTCAGCGGGTACAAATAAATGAATCTTAATCACAAATCTACTTTTCTTTCATTTTTAGAATGTTTTTAGAATAGCTATTGCCGTGTATAAACAAATGGCAGCTGATTACAAATTATATAGTAGATTATATGTGGGCTGTGTAATAAGACAGCCGTTTATGTGCTGACAGATATCTGTGTGTGTATAGTATAAACATTATTCCCTAAACTGTAAAGTGTTAAAATGTGCCGCAGACAGCGGATTCTTGCACTTTAAGAAAAAGGAAAGAAAATTTTAGAGGAAAATATTGTAAAATAAAAACAAAAATGGTATAGTGTATCTGCGCCAGTATTTTCAGGCGAAGAAGAGACAGTATAATAAGGCGGCAGTAAGATACGAGTATTTTTGATAATGAATATTCACAGGAGGATTGGTATACTATAACTACATTTTTTATGTAATCGGCAGGTATTATAAATTTTAAAAGCAGATTTCGGATGAAGCCTATTCCCAGATAATATTGTGAACCATAGTCATTAGAGCAGGTTTGAAGAATCATTCCTGCAGTATACACACCTCGTGGCAAGAATGCCGGGGCATTCTTGAATTTGCAGAAAGCTTTTTTCAAACATACTCTGGAATAATTATTATAAAAGAATAAATAATACAGAAGAGGAAGGTTTTAATTTAGCAGATATTTGCTTTAGTTTAGGAGATATTTACTGCGGATTAAAAGAAGGAGAATGTAGAAACTGCATGATTCCCATAGCAATTTGAAAGGCAGCTTTTTCTTGTACTGTTTCTTCTGTAATCATAGCTGCTTCTGATGGATTGGAAAGAAAGCAGACTTCTGCGATAACAGTTGGAGTATTATTATCACGAAGGAGGTAATAGTCAGTGTTTGCTTTAATTTTGCGATGGTTTTGGATGCCGGTAAGGTTTTGCATCTGTGCCTGAATAAGAGAAGCCAGACGCTTGCTGTCAGGGTTTTGCGGATGATAGAATACCTGAGCTCCATGTGAGGAAGTATCAGGAAAGCTGTTTTGGTGTATACTTACTGCACAGTTTATTTGACTTTCTTTGATAAGTGCTTTTCGTTTTTTTAAGTCGCTGGCTTTTTTATTAGAGGCATTCGAATCCGCTAAGCTACAATCACTATTTCGGGTCAGGATAACTTTTACACCATTTTGTTCAAGAACTGATTGACATTTTAAAGTGATGGCAAGGTTAATATCTTTTTCTTTTACGCCGGAAGAACTGACCTTACCGGGATCATTTCCTCCGTGCCCGGCATCAAGAAGGACACAGAAGTTTTCTGCTGACTGGAACGTAGCGTAGGAAAGTGCCGCATGGCCGATAAAGAATGCCCCAGCACAGAAGCATAGTAAGAATACGGACAGAATGATGGGATGAGAGAGTAATTTCATAATGTTCATCCTTAATTTATCGTTTCTTTATTATGTATATGAAAGAGGTAAAAGCATCATAACCGATAAAAAGTGTCAAAATGCTGAAAAATGCCGATAAAAATGAGCCTATTTTTGACTTTATAGCCAAAACGTGATATGATGCAAGGGTCAATTAATCTGTTTTTTAGAAATTGACTTTATACATATTAAGTATGGGGACGCGGCCAGTCAGGCAGCGTTCGATTAATATATAAATATAATTACCAGAGGTGAACATTAGTGGAGACAGAATTATTAAATATAGAGAAAGTATCGCCAGAGGAAAAAGCAGCAGCACTGAAAAAAGCTGGAGAGATTATCCGGGAAGGAGGCTTGGTTGCCTTTCCGACAGAGACAGTCTATGGCTTAGGAGCAGATGCATTGAATGCGGAAGCGTCTGCGAAGATTTATGCGGCGAAGGGGAGACCGTCCGATAATCCTTTGATCGTTCATATTCATGATGTTGATCAGGTGTATGAGATTGCGTCAGAGGTACCGGAAGCGGCGAAGAAGGTCATGGAGAAGTTCTGGCCAGGTCCATTAACAGTTATTTTAAATAAAAAGAGCTGTGTTCCAGATGGAACAACGGGAGGGCTTAAGACTGTTGCGATTCGTATGCCATCCCATCCGCTTGCTCGTGATTTTATCCGGGAGAGTGGCCGAATGATTGCAGCACCGAGTGCGAATACTTCGGGAAGGCCAAGTCCAACATTGGCATCTCATGTGTATGAAGATATGCAGGGAAGAATTCCATTGATTCTTGATGGAGGGGCTGTTGGAATCGGAATTGAGTCCACGATTATTGATATGAGTACAGATACCCCGACTATTTTAAGACCGGGATATATTACAAAAGATATGTTAGAAGAAGTGCTGCCTAAAGTGAATATTGATCCGGCAGTTACCGGACGTACTATGAAGAAGAATGTGGTAGCGAAAGCGCCGGGAATGAAGTACCGTCATTATGCGCCAAAGGGACAGCTTACATTGGTAGAAGGCGATAGGGATAAGGTGATTGCCCGGATTAATGAACTTGTTAAGGAGAAAGAAGAAGAAGGACATAAGGTAGGAGTTATTGGAACAGATGAGACATTAGATTCCTATCATGCAGATATTTTAAGAAGTATAGGAAGTCGGCAGAAACCAGAAACTGTTGCGGCGAATCTTTACCGTATTCTTCGGGAATTTGACGATTTAGAATGTGATTATATGTATTCAGAGAGTTTTTTTGAGCAAGGTTTGGGGAATGCTATCATGAACCGTATGCTAAAGGCAGCCGGATATCATCTGATTACGCTATAGGAGGGATCAGTTTGGATTATCGTAAGATTATTATTGTGGGAGAGAATAATATTGGCCGGAGCTTTATGGCAGAATGTATTTTACGGGGTATATTACAGAAGAGAAACTGCCAGAATATAGAGGTAGTTTCCAGAGGACTGGTTGTACTTTTTTCAGAACCTGTTGCTCCGGGAGCAGCAAAGATTTTAAGGGAAAAAGGCTATAGGATAGAAGATTTTCGTTCTTCCCAGCTCACAGACGAGGATCTTGCATCAGCAGATTTAGTGCTGGCTATTACAAAAGGACTCGCAGAGGAGATAAAGGAATCATTTGACGAGGCAACAAGCTGTATGTCAATTGGGACATTTATAGATACAACAGAAACAGAAGAGAGAATACCGGAAGTGACGGAGGAGAATCAGGAGACCTATCAGACCTGCTTTGATATATTGGAGCCTTTGATGGAAGCCGTTGCAGACCGGATTATCGGAGAACTTCTGGTATGATTCGAAAGAAGAAAGACTATAGTTTTTTGAGGATGCTTGCATTGATTACCCAATTGGGAATCAGCATGTTGACCTGTATTTTTCTTTGTATGATTGCCGGGAAGTTTTTAGCTGAAAGGCTTCATGCAGATTGGATTTTTCTGGTATTTCTTATATTGGGAATACTGGCAGGATTTCGTTCCTGTTATACGATAATTTTGCGTTTTATAAAATAGATTGTTTTATACTTAATAATATAATGTGTATAATATTTTGGAGCTGATTTGTGATACAGTGAAGAAAGGGGAATCAGATAAAGGTGAACTGGAGAAGATGGATAAATAAAGATAATGAAACTTTATTTGATTTAATTTTCGGATGTATTGTGTACAGTATTGTTTTTGAAGCGATAGGACTTCTTGTCGTGGAGAATAAAGGAAGCTACAGTCTGGGGCTGTTACTTGGGACAGCTGTAGCGATAGGACTTAGCGTGAGTATGTACAAGAGCCTGAACAATTGTCTTGTGATGACGGAACATCAGGCGAGGAGGAACATGGTATTTAGCACGCTTTTAAGGGCAGTGGTTATATTATTGGCTGCATGGATTGGAATGCGTTCAGGATATTTTAGTTTTCCGGGAATAATTATTGGAATTCTGGGACTGAAAATATCTGCATATTTTCATGCATATACTAATGTATATATAACAAAGAAATTATATAAGAAAGGAAGGTAAAGGTATGGGAAGCAGCGATGTGGATTTTTTTATCCATAGTTATTATGAATTTAAGCTGTTTGGGGTTACCCTCTCTATCAATACTACGATGGTCACGACAGTAATTGTTTGTCTGATATTATTGGCTTTGATATTATTTGCCAGACATGAGATCATGAAAGATTATGACGAACCGAATGTTGTGCAGAATGTAGTAGAGATGATAGTGGAGAAGATGGATGCCATGGTTGTGAGCAACATGGGTATTCACGCAAAGAAGTACCTGAATTATGTAGAGGCGCTGATGGCGTTTATCTTTTTATCCAATATTTCAGGACTTTTCGGATTACGGCCGCCAACGGCAGATTTTGGAACCACATTCGGTCTGGCACTGATTACATTTGTGATGATTGAGTATGCCTGGATAAAGACAAAGGGATTTGGAATCATAAAAGATTTATTAGATCCGTTTCCAGTCTTTCTCCCGATTAACATCATCAGTGAGTTTGCCACTCCGGTCTCCATGTCACTGCGTTTGTTTGGTAATGTAACAGCAGGAACGATTATGCTCGGCCTGTGGTACGCATTGATGCCGTGGTTTACAAAGATTGGAATACCGGCATTTCTACATGCATATTTCGATTTCTTTTCTGGAGCAATCCAGACATATGTATTTGGAATGTTAACAATGGTATTCATATCAAACCGTTATGATTAGGAGAGACTGTAACGGTTTGTTTACAGGTTTTCTGACAAAAGAAAGAGAATGTATTTAAGGAGGAGTTTATTATGACAGGAATTACAAACGAAGGTTTAGTTTTAGCTTGTTCCGCAATTGGTGCAGGTCTTGCGGTTATCGCAGGTATCGGACCTGGTGTTGGTCAGGGTATTGCAGCCGGTTATGGTGCTTCTGCAGTAGGACGTAATCCGGGAGCAAAGGGTGATGTTATGTCTACCATGCTTTTAGGACAGGCCGTAGCAGAGACAACAGGTCTTTACGGATTGGTTATCGCACTGATCCTTCTGTATGCTAACCCATTAATCGGAAAGCTGTAAGATGAGTCCTCGAGAATTCGAAAGGAGGCCATAAAGTGTTATTAGAGGCACTAAAGTATGATAACAGAATATTTGGCCTGGACCCACAGCTTGTATTTCAGGTAGCATTTCAGATGCTCGCCATCTTTATTTTATTTTTAGCTGCAAGTTATCTGCTTCTTGATCCGGTAAGAAAGATTTTGAATGACCGTAAAGAGCGGGTAATGAAGGAGCAAAAAGAGGCGAAGGAGAGTCGGGAACAGGCAATTCGTTTTAAGGATGAGTATGATACGAAGCTGAAACGGATTGATAAAGAGGCGGAACAGATTTTAAGTGATGCCAGAAAGAAGGCCATGCAGCGGGAGAATGAGATTATCGCAGACGCACGAGCGGAGGCAGCCCGTATCATGGAGAATGCAAAGAGTGAGGCAGAGCTTGAGAAGAAGCGTGTTAAAGATGAAGTAAAACAGGAGATTATTTCTGTTGCCGCGCTTATGTCAGAGAAGATTATTGCCGCATCTGTTGATGAGCAGACACAGAATGCTCTGTTTGAGCAGACATTAAAAGAGATGGGAGATAAAACATGGCTAAACGAGTAAGCAGTATTTACGGCAATGCTTTGTTTGAGCTGGCAGTCGAGGAGAAGAAGGTGGATGCCCTTTTATCAGAGGTGCAGACATTGCAGCAGATTCTTCTTGAGAATGCGGACTTACTCTCTCTTTTAAATCATCCGGAAGTAAGCAAGATAGAGAAGTTAGACTTGCTGAAGAATATATTTTCCGGACGGGCATCGGATGAGGTGCTGGGATTTCTCAGCATTATTGTGGAGAAGGACAGACAGAAAGACATTCCAAAGATTTTTGAATTTTTCGTAGACAAGGCGAAGGAATATAAGGGAATTGGTAAGGTAAAGGTTGTTTCTGCCACAGAACTTTCTGCCCGCCAGAAGGAAAAACTTACAAAGCGTCTTTTAGAGACGACGAAATACACTTCCTTTGAAGTAGATTATCAGATAGACCCGGCATTGCTTGGAGGTCTGATCATCCGAATAGAAGACAGAGTGTTAGACAGCAGTCTTAAAACGCAGATTGAGAAGCTCAGCAAGGGATTATCAAAGTTGAGTTTGGAGAAAGAAGGTGTAGTTGGGGTTGGTTAATTTAAGACCGGAAGAAATCAGTTCCGTAATCAAGGAACAGATTAAGAATTATACGGCGAAGCTAGAAACCACCGATGTTGGTACTGTTATTCAGGTGGCGGATGGTATTGCGCGTATTCATGGTCTGGAGAATGCAATGCAGGGTGAACTTCTGGAATTCCCGGGAGAAGTATACGGCATGGTCATGAACTTAGAGGAAGACAACGTTGGTGTTGTACTTTTAGGTGATTCCCGTGCAGTTAACGAGGGAGACGTGGTAAAGACTACTGGAAGAGTAGTAGAAGTTCCTGTTGGAGATGCACTTACCGGCCGTGTTGTAAACGCATTAGGACAGCCGATTGACGAAAAAGGACCAATTGATACAGATAAATATCGTCCTGTAGAGAGAGTTGCCTACGGTGTTATTGACCGTCAGGCAGTAGATACTCCGGTACAGACCGGAATTAAGGCGATTGACTCCATGGTTCCAATTGGACGTGGACAGCGTGAGTTGATCATTGGTGACCGTCAGACAGGTAAGACGGCCATTGCAGTTGACACGATCATCAACCAGAAGGGTCAGAATATGCACTGTATTTATGTAGCCATCGGACAGAAGGCTTCTACAGTTGCAGGTATTGTAAAGACATTAAAAGAACATGATGCGATGGAATACACAACCGTTGTCGCTTCCACTGCCAGCGAGTTAGCACCATTACAATATATCGCACCATATGCAGGATGTGCAATCGGTGAAGAGTGGATGGAGCGTGGAGAGGATGTACTTATCATTTATGATGATTTAAGTAAGCATGCTACGGCATACCGTACCCTGTCCTTACTTCTTAGAAGACCACCAGGACGTGAGGCATATCCTGGAGACGTATTCTATCTTCATTCAAGATTATTAGAGAGAGCGTCAAGACTTTCTAAGGAACTTGGCGGTGGTTCACTTACAGCGATTCCGATTATCGAGACACAGGCAGGCGATGTTTCTGCTTATATCCCGACAAATGTTATCTCCATCACAGACGGACAGATTTATCTGGAAACGGAGATGTTCCACGCAGGTTTCCGTCCGGCGATCAATGCGGGTCTTTCCGTATCCCGAGTAGGTGGAGCAGCACAGATTAAGGCGATGAAGAAGATTGCAGGTCCAATCCGTACAGAACTTGCTCAGTATCGTGAACTTGCGTCCTTTGCCCAGTTTGGTTCCGAACTTGATGATGATACAAGAGAACGTCTTGCACAGGGTGAGCGTATTAAAGAAGTATTAAAACAGCCACAGTATCAGCCTCTTGCTGTAGAGAAACAGATTGTTATCATTTATGCGGTAACGAGAAAGTATCTTCTTGATGTACCAGTAGAGCGTATTGCAGAGTTTGAGAAGGGACTTTATGAATTTGTAGAGACAAAGTATCCAGAGATTTATAAGGCAATCCGTGAAACAGGAGAAATCAACAGTGAGACAGATGTGTTAATTCAGAAGGCCATTACAGAATTTAAGAATCAATTTTAAGGATGGTGATTGAATATGGCATCAATGCGAGATATTAAGAGGCGGAAAGAAAGTATTCAGAGTACGCAGCAGATTACCAAAGCAATGAAGCTCGTATCCACTGTTAAGCTTCAGAAAGCCAGAACCAGAGCGGAGAGTGCAAAGCCGTATTTCCAGAAAATGTACGATACGGTGCAGTCGATTCTCTCAAAATCAGGCAATATCGAACATCCTTACCTGACATTTAACGGCTCAGAAAAAAAAGCCGTAATCGTTGTAACCTCAAACCGTGGACTTGCAGGCGGCTATAACAATAACATTGTAAAGCTTGTCGCAGACAGCGGACTTCCAAAAGAGAGTGTAGAGATTTACGGAATCGGTAAAAAGGGTATCGAATCCTTTGAGCGAAGAGGATACTATATCGCATCCGATGATTCCGATATTATCAATGAACCCCTCTTTTCTGATGCAGTAGAGATTGGACGTAAAGTTCTTGATGCTTATGCAGCGGGAGAGATAGGCGAGATTTATCTGGCGTATACCGGATTTAAAAATACGGTAGTGCACACACCAGAATTTATCAAACTCCTCCCTGTGGAAGTGAAGGCAGAGGAAGAAAGCGAGAAAAAGAGCCAGGCACCGATGAACTATGAGCCGGAAGCAGAGGAATCTCTCGATTTGCTGATTCCAAAGTATATAAATAGTATTATATATGGGGCATTTATTGAGGCAGTAGCAAGTGAGAACGGAGCCAGAATGCAGGCGATGGATGCTGCTACAAGCAATGCGGAGGAGATGATTTCCACTCTGTCCCTCGCTTATAATAGAGCAAGACAGGGTGCAATCACGCAGGAATTAACCGAGATTATTTCAGGTGCGGAAGCTCTGAATTAACAAATATTAAAGGAGTAAATAAATGGCAGAACAGAATACAGGTAAAATCACCCAGGTTATCGGTGCAGTACTCGATATCCGATTCGACCAGGGTGTTCTTCCAGAAATTAACGATGCCGTTGAAATCCGTAGAAAAGATGGCTCCAAGCTGGTTGCAGAGACAGCACAGCATCTCGGTGACGATATTATCAGATGTATCGCAATGGGTCCGACAGACGGACTTGTAAGAGGAATGGAGGCCATTGCCACAGGCGGACCAATTACCGTACCTGTGGGGGAGGTTACTTTAGGACGTATCTTTAACGTTCTTGGAGAGCCAATTGACAAAAAGCCTGTGCCGGAAGGAGTAAAGAGAAATCCAATTCACCGTAAGGCACCGACTTTTGCGGAACAGGCAACAGAAACAGAAATTTTAGAGACTGGTATCAAAGTAGTAGACCTTCTCTGTCCTTACCAGAAAGGTGGAAAGATTGGTCTTTTCGGAGGTGCCGGTGTAGGTAAGACCGTACTCATTCAGGAATTAATCCGTAACGTAGCGACAGAGCATGGTGGATATTCCGTATTTACCGGTGTAGGAGAGCGTACCCGTGAAGGTAATGACCTCTATACAGAGATGAGTGAGTCCGGCGTTATTGATAAAACAGCGATGGTATTTGGACAGATGAACGAGCCGCCAGGAGCACGTATGCGAGTAGGTCTTACTGGACTGACAATCGCAGAGAATTTCCGTGATGAAGGTGGAAAGGATGTCCTTTTATTCATTGATAACATTTTCCGATTCACACAGGCAGGTTCCGAGGTATCCGCATTACTGGGACGAGTACCAAGTGCGGTAGGTTACCAGCCAACCTTACAGACAGAGATGGGAGCGTTACAGGAACGTATCACATCCACAAAGAACGGTTCTATCACATCCGTACAGGCAGTATATGTACCGGCCGATGACTTAACTGACCCGGCTCCGGCTACAACATTCGCTCATCTGGATGCAACAACCGTACTTTCCCGTGCCATCGTAGAACAGGGTATTTATCCGGCTGTAGATCCACTGGAGTCTACTTCCCGAATTCTTGACCCTCGAATCGTAGGCGAAGAACACTATCAGGTGGCCCGTGGTGTACAGGAAATATTACAGCGTTATAAAGAACTGCAGGACATCATTGCCATCCTTGGTATGGACGAACTTTCCGAAGAAGAAAAGGTTCTCGTAGCCCGCGCAAGAAAGGTACAGAGATTCTTATCTCAGCCATTTTTCGTAGCAGAGCAGTTTACTGGAACAACAGGACGTTATGTTCCTCTTGGGGAGACTATTCAGGGATTCAAGGAGATTCTCGAGGGTAAATACGACGAGATTCCAGAGGGAATGTTCTTAAATGCAGGAAATATCGACGATGTATTAGCCAGATATAATAAGTAGGTGATTCTATGGCAGACAAAACATTCCGACTCGAAATCATCGCGCCGGACAGGATTTTTTATTCCAATGACATCTACATGGTGGAATATAATACCGTAGAGGGAGAGGTGGGTATCTATGCCGACCATATCCCGATGACGCAGATCATTGCACCTGGCAGGCTCATCATTACCGAGAGGAATGAGGAGAAACAGGCTGCACTTCTTTCCGGCTTTGTGGAGATCACTCCTGAAAAGATGACTATTCTCGCAGAAGCAGTAGAATGGCCACAGAATATTGATGTCAATAGAGCCAAAGAAGCTAAGACCCGCGCGGAGAGGAGACTTTCTTCCGAACAGGGAGGAGTTGATATCGGTCGCGCAGAACTCGCCCTTAAGAGAGCAATTACCAGATTGGATGTGGCGGGGAAATAATTTTATAGTAAGACAGACGAAAACGAAGAACACCATATTCTCCTATCTGTGACTTTAGTCGCGGCACGTTGAATGCTCGCTTTAAGGCTCGTATCCAACGCTTGCTCCGAGGCCACAGATAGGAGAATATGGTGTTCTTCGCTTTCTGTCTATGACCCCAGCAGAATTATTTCCGCCGCTTTGTTGTGGTAATTGCCTGTTGGGTGGAAGATAGAAATTAAATGTAAACACAGAATAGCCGGTTTTTGTCTGGTGTCCCTACAATACCACAGCAACGAAATCCCCTTTTTTGTTAAAAATGAACATTGAAATTTTGTAAAAGTAATTTATAATATGCTATAAAAGGTAAAATGAGTACCAAATGTGTATTACAAATATTAGATATTGTGATATTTTCGAAAGAAAGTAAAAAGAAGATTACAAGATTATGATGAATGAGGAGCTTATTGTTATGGAACACATGCAGATTAGAATGGCAACGATGGAAGATTTAGATGAGATTGCTTTTGTGGAGTCAGAATGTTTTCCTTTTGAGGAGGCGGCGACAAAAGAAAAATTTGCAGAGAGAATTAAGGAATATGGAACCCATTTCTGGCTGATGTGTGAGGAAGAGAAAGTAATTGCGTTTGTAGATGGAATGGTAACGGATGAAAAAAATCTGACAGATGAAATGTATGAGAAGGCTTGCCTTCATGATGAAAAGGGAGCGTGGCAGATGATTTTCGGAGTAAATACATTGCCGAAATATCGAAGACAGGGCTATGCGGAAAAGCTGCTTCGCTACGCAATCAATGATGCAAGAGCACAGGACAGGGAAGGCCTGGTCCTGACCTGTAAGGATAAATTAGTTCATTATTATGAGAAATTTGGTTTTCAGAATGAAGGTGTTTCAGAATCAGTACATGGTGGAGCTATGTGGTATCAGATGCGACTGACATTTTAATATTAATGAGCTGAGAGGGTTTGAAAAATCATTCTTGCAATCTGCACGTTCTAATTTGCAGAAAGTATTTCAAACACGCTCTGGCATACTGAAGGTTTTCGCACCATTTTCACTGGACAAATACTATAGAATGCTTATAATAAATAGTAAGAAATGATTTTGAATAATTCTGGAATTGTACACTGCGCGACACGAACCAGAGGAAGAGAGGAAACCGCTATGAATATGCAGGAATTGTTAACATATGTAGAAGAACTGACATTTAAAACATCTATGTTTGGTTATGATAAAGATGAAGTTGATATTCAGTTAGATAAAATTTGTGATGAAGCAGAAGCTATCATTTTAGCGAAAGAAAAAGAGATAGAAGAACTGAAAAAAGAGAGCAAGACAGCTCTTGGTATTGCGGCAGCAGCTACAGGAAAGACGATGGAAGAACTGGAAAAAGATACACAGGAAGACATCGTTGAGACAGAAGAAGAGGAGCAAACTGTAACATTAGATGAGGCAGAAGAAACAGTACAGGAAACCGTATCTAATGAAGTACCAATATCAACAGTAGCTGTAGCAGATGCAGATGAAGCACAGGATGAGATAGAGACTGTAAGGGCACAGTTAGTAGCAGCACAGAAGAAAGTAGCTGCCTTAGAGGCAGAAATCGCAGCAGAAAAAGAAAAAACAGAGAAAGCGATAGCGCGTGCCGAAGAAGCGGAGAAGTCTGCCGAGAATAATAAAGCACCAGAGACAACAGACCAGGCTTATGAGCGTTACATGAAGAATGCAGATTTACTTTGCAAGCAGCTGTCAGATTTAGAAGGAAGACAGAATGCAATTCTAGATGAAGCCAGAGAACAGGCAGAAAGAGAAAGAGAAAAGGCAAGACAGGACGCAGCCGATATTATCGGAGAAGCAAGAAAAACAGCCGAAAGACTCTTAAAAGATGCGCAGGAGAATAAGGAAAACGCCATTGAAGAAGCGAAGAAAATTCATGAGGACAGCCTTCGTAAAGTGGAAGAAGAGAAGAAGCAGTGCGATGAATTATCAGCACAGAAAGCTGCTATGGTTAATTCCTTAAAGAAATTGACAGAAGATACAGCACGTCTGATGGAAAAGATGCAGGGATAGCTATTTAATTTATGAGATAGGACAGACGCCCTTAAAGAGAGACGACATCCTATATTTGTGACTCTGTCACTGTGGGTTGAATGTTTGCGGGAACGCTCGCATTCAATCCCCGTTTTAAGGGTACAAATAGATGTAACAAAAGTATCTATTAAGAAAATGGATATTGCAGGCAATAACGAAGTTGCCGGTGCCAGACTTCTTTTAAAAGATAAAGAAGGAAATGTAATCGAAAGCTGGATGTCTGCGACAGAAGCCCATGTATTTGAGCAGAAACTCATTGCGGGAGAAACGTATACACTTGCAGAGGTTACTGCGCCAAGCGGTTATGAAGTTGCAGCAGATATTACATTTACTGTAAATAAAGACGGAACGATTTCTATTGATGGTAAAGCAGTGGATGGCAACGAAATTATCATGAAAGATGATACAACACCAGTTGGTGAAGAGGGTAAACTTGTTGTAAGTAAGCTGGTTACATTCCAAGGCAAAAATCAGGCAGTAAACAGAACTTTTTACGTTGCATTATTTAGCGATGCCGACTGCACACAGAAAGTTTCTAATGTAAAAGAATTGAAATGCGAGGGCGCATGGTCAGCATACACTGTATTTGAACACCTCAAAGACGGAACATACTATGTTGCAGAAACAGATGAGGATGGTAATAAGTTAGAATCTTCCGAAGTTTGCAAGATTGAGGGTAATGGAACAAAATGCGAGATTACTCCAACACAGAAAACAGCATATGCTGTCATTGAAAACCAGCTTCTTATTCCGGAATATGACAAATATTTAAAAGATGAAGACGATGGTGATGACACCGATGGAAATGAAGGCAAAGAGAAAAAGAAAACAAGCACCAGCAAGAATAACTCTTCTAACAAAACAACCAAAAAAGGTAAAAACTCAAAGACCGGAGATAACTCACATATCCTCTTTTACGCAGCATTAGCAGCCGCAGCCCTTGCAGCAGGAAGTGCAGAAGTATATCGTAGAAGACGCAGAGCAACAGGAAGAAATAAACACGACAGATAGAAAGATTTTGATTTAAATCAGGAGACGAACCCCGAAATAGTTATAGCTATCTCGGGGTTTTCTCCAGTTTCATCAAGAGGGATACATATGTTAAAATTAATAATTTTTGATATGGATGGTTTAATGTTCGCCACAGAACAGGTAAACTACAGAGCATTTACCGAAATAGTAAAGGAAGAGGGATATAATCCAACCTTTGAACAATATATAGGATTTTTGGGAATGAATGCAAAAGACATTCAGAAGAAATACTATGTTTATTATGGAGAAGATGTAGATGCGGAAGGCATTTACAAAAAAGTTGGTAACCGCTCCAAACAGATAATCAGAGAAGAAGGAGTTCCTGAAAAAGAAGGCCTGAGAGAGCTTTTGCAGGTTGTCCGGGAAAAAGGCTTGCAGACAGCCGTAGCGAGCGGCTCAGATACAGATGTTATTAAAGAATACCTGGACAGAACTGGGTTAAACGAATATTTTGATATGGTGCTTTCTTCAAAAGATGTGAAAAGGGGCAAGCCATTCCCAGATGTATTTTTGGAGATTTGCAAAGCATTTGATGTAAAGCCAGAAGAGACACTTGTATTAGAAGATTCCGCAAATGGCGTGCAGGCAGCTCTTGCAGGTAATCTGCCTGTTATAAACATTCCAGATTTGCTTCCAATACCAAAAGAACAGCAGGAAAAATGTGTAGCGGTAGTGGAAAATTTAAAAGAAGTAATTCCGTATATTTAATAACGGTATGAATCGAAAACAAGTTGTATCTGTCTGATAAAAATAATAGATAAGCACGAATCATTCTCATTTTGCATATGATAAATCAAACTGGGCGAAAGCAGGAAACCATTATATGAATAAAAAAGGAGACTTTGATTTTGAATGGCTGCCGGGATTTCGAGAGATGATGGCATGTCAAAATGAGGAACAAAATACACAGCAGGAAACTGACTGGGGCAATGAAAATCTTCAAATAGAGGCATTACTTCCTCCAGAGCAGTTACAACAGGAAGAACAGCGATACTGGAAAGACTACGAATATTTTATCCAGATGCTGCCGATGGTCGCAAGAGAGGTGTGGATTGTTGGAGATGCCCTGCTTGATCAATATGAGTACAAGGGAAGTCCGATTTATTCTGAATATCCAGACAAGGTAACTATTTTAAAAATTGCGGATATGGTGTATGATAAGTTAAAGTATCGCGAGGAACAGGAGATGATACAGGCTGATGATGAAGAGATGATAAGAAATCCATACTTTGTAGAAGTCTCTCTCCGGGATGCCATCACTCCATTTCGCACATTGATACAGGTAATATTACATTGGAATATTAATCACAGAAGACAGCGCTATTACCGCAGACAGAAAGTATTTTCAACACAATAATGCAAAAGATTCCTATGTCCGCAAGATGAATATTTTAAGAGATGTTCTGATATTTTCAGTATAATATTCAAGAATGCCCCGGCATTCTTGCTGCGAGATGCGCGTCTCTGCAAGTCTGCCGGGGAGAAATACCGAGTATAGATTGAAAATAAATAGTGGAAAAAGCGCTGGCAGTATAATGTGGTTACTGCTATAATATACATTTATTATCGAAATAAATAACAGGAGAATAAACATGGAGTTTTTACTCACCAAAATCAAAGAAAATTTAAATGAGCAGATGATTCTTCTCACGATAAGTAATCCAAGAAAAGCAGAAGAAGTGAAAAAGTACAATATTCGCCCGATTCTTGTGAAGGACAAACTTGTTTTTCAGAGTGCGGCGTATACAAAGACGCAGGTTTTTCATAAGAATCTTAGTAAGAGAGAATTATTAGAAGAAGTGGAAAAGATACTTCCCTTATATAAACAGGTACAGCTGCAGACTTCTGGTGCAGAGCTTACTGCACTTATCAATAAAAAGGGAAAGGCAGCAATTAAAGTAAAGAAGCAGAATAATCCGGCTGTGGCAAAGCTGTCATCAGATAAAAGTCATTTGCTTCATAACCGCACAAAGAAATACATTTTACCAGAAGGAGTTGCTGTCCCATTTTTAAAAGATCTTGGAGTTATGACAGCAGAAGGAAAGATTGTGCGGACAAAGTACGATAAGTACCGCCAAATTAACCGCTTTTTAGAGTTTATAGAGGATGTGCTGCCGCATCTTCCAAAGGACAGGGAGATTACAATTCTTGACTTTGGATGCGGAAAGTCCTATCTGACATTTGCTATGTACTACTATCTTAAAGAGTTAAAAGGTTATGATATTCGTATTATCGGTTTGGATTTAAAGAAGGATGTTATAAAAAACTGCAGCCGTCTGGCTGTGAAGTATGGCTATGATAAGCTTAATTTCTATGAAGGTTCCATAGAAGAATTTGAAGGCGTTACACAGGTAGATATGGTAGTAACACTCTACGCCTGTGACACAGCGACGGACTATGCTTTGTATAAGGCATTACGCTGGGGCGCATCTGTTATTTTATCCGTCCCATGCTGCCAGCATGAACTTAATAAGCAGATTTCTGCATCAGAATTTGAGCCAATAACAGATTATGGCATTTTAAAAGAGCGCTTCTGTGCGCTTGCAACAGATGGTATCCGTGCCAAAATTTTAGAAGAACAGGGATACGATACACAGATTTTAGAATTTATTGATATGGAGCATACACCAAAGAACCTTTTAATTCGTGCCTTACATCGGAAAAAGCCGTCCGCAAAGAAGAGAGAAAAGGCTTCAAAAGAGGTAAATGCATTTTGTGAACAGTTTGGATTTGCTCCAACATTGTGGAAGCTTCTTCAGGAAGAGGGAGGGGTGAATAATGAGTAAAAATGTACAGTTGATAATCCTGCACATAGCAGTTGCCGTATTGTGTTTCATCGGCGCACTGGTCTTTTTTAATAATCGGATGGGCATGGAAAAGGGAAGTGCAGTAGCAGAGCTGGCTAATCCATCCTATCCTGTTCTTGAGATTGGAAATGATACGAGCAGCTATAATCTGATGGCTGGATATAAGGAAGACATTGATCTTTCTTTAGTCCGTAATCAGATTACCCTTACCAATAATAAAAATGCTGTAATTTTAAAGCTTCATGACTACGATTATGACATTACGGCAATTCAGTACACATTATTTGAAAAAACACCGGACAAACCGACAGAAACAGGAACACTGAATCAGCTTACCAAAAATAAAAAGAAAAATATAAAGCTGGGAACGCTGACATTTAAAAATACCTTATCAGAAAATAAAGTATATTATCTTAAAATGGCAGTCAGACTGAATGACAGCACACGAATTTATTTCTACACGAAGGTACAGAGTGGTTCTGGTTATCATTTAGATGACTACCTTGCATTTGTTTTAAAATTCCATAATAATTTATTTGATAAGGCAACAATGGATGAGAATGCCAGCTATCTTGAAACATCTGCAGATACGATAGATGATAATCTCGAATCAGTAAGTATCAACTCTGGAAGAGAAGCCGTTTCCTTTGGAAATATGGAAGTAAAACAGGAAACAAAGCCGCGTATTACTCTTCAGGAAATGAATAACACATACACAGTAATTCGGGTGAATACAATCCTTTCTACAGAAATAAGCGACGGTGTTATTCAGTATTATGACCTGAGTGAGACCTACAAGCTGCGTTATACGGCGGACAGGATGTATCTTCTTGATTATGAGAGAACAATGGATGCTTATTATAATGAATCCATCATTGATTCGGCCAATAACCTTATCAGCCTGGGTATTCAGAATGAAAAGAATATCAGTTACATTTATTCTGATAAAGGGTACAGAGTGTGCTTTGCTGTGGAAGGCCAGCTCTGGTATTATGACTATCAGTCTTCTGATATGTACAAGATATACAGCCTTGCTTCAGAAAATATTTCAGATATAAGAAATGCAACAGGAAACCACGGAATCAAGCTGCTTAGCATGGATGATAAGGGAAATATTTTCTATCTTGTTTATGGATATATTAACCGTGGAAGACATGAAGGAATGAATGGAATCCAGGTCATGAAATATGATGCAAAAACAAACTGTAACGAAGAGATTTCTTTCCTTTCCACATCTCTGCCGTATGACAGCATGAAGGAAGATTTAGAGAAGTTCTCCTATTTGAACTCTAAATCCGTATTTTATTGTATACTTGAGGGAGACCTTCATGAAATTGATTTAGAGAAGAAAAAGGATAAAATATTAGAATCCGGTCTTGTGAATGAGAGTCTGACTGCTTCCAAAGATCAGAGCATTATCGCAATTGAAAAAGAGCAAAATCTTTATAAAAATAAGCAGATAGAAATGATAGATCTCGAATCAGGAAAAAAACAGAACTTTACCACAGGTTCTGATAAAAGAATCCGTGCCGTTGGCTTTTTATCCAATGATTTTATTTATGGAGAGGCAAATGCCGTAAATGTTTCAAAGAGCAGTAATGGAACCGTAAGCTTCCCGATTACCAAAATTCACATCGTTGATATTAACGGAAAGACAATCAAAGAATATCAAAAAGCCGGGCGCTATATTATGTCCACACAGATTAAGGGAAGCATCCTTGAAATGACACTCGGAAAAAGAACAGGAGGCAAAATTCAGAAAACAGGAACGAAGGATTACATTCGCTATAAAGAAAAAGAAGAATCTGACGCAGTAACCCTGACTTCCAAATATACAGATACCTACTGGACACAGCTTTATTTAAAATTCCCGAACTATGTATACATTCAGGTAGTTCCAGATCTTCTCTTAACAAAAATTATGGTAAATGAAGATGATGTTACATTGAAGCTTTCAAATAGCGGAGAACAGCTGGAGCAGTACTTTGTATATGCTTCCGGTACACAAAAAGCGGTTTATACGAACCTGACCGAAGCCATTGCGCGGGCTTACACAGAGCGAGGCAATGTAATAGACAGCAAAGAAAATGCTCTCTGGAAATGCATTTACGCAGATTATGCCCAGGTAGCCGGAATGGACAATGTTGTCAAAGTACAGTCTGATGCAAAGTCACTCGCAGGCTGTCTGTCTATGATTGCTGCTGTAAATGGAAAAGAAGCAGCACCAGACAGCATAGATATCGGAAAAGGCAGCATTGAACAATTAATGAAGAAATATAGCGGACACACAGCACGCAACCTTACAGGATGTACCGTAGATGAAATCCTCTACTATGTCAGTCAGGGAAGCCCGGTACTCGCTAAGTTAAACAGTAACCGATACGTTATCGTAATGAGCTACAATGCAACAAAAATAAGATATTTAGACCCTGTCACCGGTAAATCTACAGCCGCATCGAGAACAGATGTGACAAACCGCTTAGAAAAATCGGGAAAGGTATTTTATTCTTATATTGCTGATTAAATAGGGAATGTGATAAACAGACGCAAACAAAGGCTTCTTATACTCTCCTCTGTGACTTTAGTCGCGGCGTGTTGAATGATCGCTCTTACGCGCTCATATCCAACACTTGCTCCGAGGCCACAGAGGAGAGTATAAGAAGCCTTTGTTTGCTGTTTTTTCTCTTGCCCTTTTTCTTCTTGCATGCAAATCAGAATATAATTGGGGGAGATTTGAGGATTTTCCAGAAGGTGGAGACTTTTAAGGCGTTGGATTTTGAAGGTTTGACATTTTTAAATTATAGGTTTGATATATCTTCTTTTTCTTTCTGTTTTGAATTTACTGATTTCACTGGAGCCAAAGACAGCCCGAAGGGAAGGAAATACTGCCTATTTGTGGCCTGGGAGCAAGTGTTGGATGCGAGCGCGTAAGCGAGCATTCAACACGCCGCGACGAAAGTCACAAATAGGCAGTATTTTCTTCCCTTCGGGCGTCTCTTATACCAGTCACCTCAGAATATAAAGCTTAAAATCAGCAGGTGCAAGGGATAGAAAAGATAGAAAAAGTATTTACTTCCCCGGCCCTTTTCTCCATTGTAGCAGTGAAGAAGCAAACTATCCGCAAGGGCAAATATCTGCACTGGAAACGGAGAGACGTATGTTAGTAACGGTAATGCAGCGGGCAAAGTTCCGATGAAGCCTGCTTTGATTGGAAGTTCGGTAGAGCTTCCTCTTTTTTTATAGATTGAATAAAAGAAATAGATGCACAAAATACCGGCAGCCCCGCAGTCGGTCTGAAAAACCTCACTGAGGCAGCAGAAAATAATGAGAATATCAAAGTTTCTATAGAAAGCATTTCGGCGGTATTGTGAGGCATTTTCCATTAAAATCATAGCGGTAAAGCCTAAAAATAAGGTGAATAATACATTTTGCTCTTGAAAGGCGGCTGAAAAGTCAGTAAGTGACAGTTTTTGTAAATGTAGGACGGAATTAAGTGTTGAAGCAGGTAAATAGTGGAATGCCAGGTCATAAGGTATTTCTGATAAAAGTGCAAAAATAAATAGTCTCTGCTGGTATTTTTTTCTGTTTTTTGTGTGGAAAAAGCCTTCTGCCAATATAAAGCAAAACAGGGGGAAAGAGAGCCTTCCAACAGCCCGCAGGAGAAAATATACGTTTTTTGACAGAAAAGCTTTGCCAATTACTCCAATGTGGTCAAGGAACATTGAAAAAAGAGCTATATATTTTAAACGATATCCAGATATTTTTTTTAAGTTCATAATCTCTCCATTTCTTTGTGATATACTTTAATGATAGTCTGATTATAACTGGAAATAAAGCAAAAGAAAAGGGAAGGACAGATATAGTGCAAAAATTTCCGTAGAGTGGGAAAGATAAAGAAAAGATGGTATAATAAACCTGTATAGAACTTATAAGACACGAAACCGCGGAGGTGACTATGAGTAAGAAACATAATGGATTATTATGGCGGGTGCTTAAGATCTGGGCAACCTGCCTGATATTGGCTTTTTGTGTACTTGGAGTAATTGCAGTAAAAAGAGTAGGAGTACCTGTAGTTACAATGTACAGGGAAGCAAGTAAAGATGTAGCAAAAAGCAGTAAAGACACATTTAAAGCAGAGCAGACCTCGCTTGTATATGACGCAGAAGGGAATGAGATAAAGAAGTTAAAGCAGGAAAAGGATGTTTCCTATCTTGATTATGAAGATATTCCAGATGCGGCAAAGCTGGCGATTATTTCGATAGAAGATAAGAATTTTACCACACATCATGGAATTGATGTGGAGGGAGTGGCGCGTGCAGGACTTTCCCTCATTTTAAATAGAGGAAATATCACAATGGGAGGAAGTACGATCACACAGCAGCTTGCGAGAAATATTTTCCTTGGTTATGAGAAGACTTACAGCCGTAAAATAAAAGAAATGTTTATTGCGGTAGCATTAGAGCAGAAGTATACAAAGCAGGAAATTCTCGAATTTTATCTGAATAATGTATATTTTGCAAATGGTTACTATGGAATAGAGTCTGCTTCAGAAGCGTATTTTAACAAAAATGCAAAAGATTTATCTATTTCACAGATTGCATTTTTATGTTCTATTCCAAATAGTCCGAACCGGTATGATCCTTATAAACATAAGGACTCGACATTAAAGCGTCGTGACCGCATTCTCAAAAATATGTATGAGGACGGCTATATCAGCGAGAGTCAGTATGAGAAGTCTGTCGCTGAAAAGATAACGATCATGCCGAAAAAAGAGACAACAACGAATGACTACGCGGAAACATACATTTTAAAATGTGCGACAGAAGCCTTGATGAAACAACAGGGATTTGAGATTAAGACAACATTTTCCAGTGATTCAGAAAAAGAAAAATATAACAATGAATACGATGAGCTGTATAACACTTGCAAAAAAAGCTTATATTCAGCAGGCTATCGTATTTATACTTCAATAGACATGGAGAAGCAGAAGCAGCTGCAGGATTCCGTATCTTCCCAGCTTTCCATGTTTACAGAAAAGACGGACGATGGTGTTTACAAGGTACAGGGAG
>UMGO01053956.1_pt1 | contig 22539 bp, 19 predicted proteins | sample 1965301 | NCBI WGS metagenome assembly UMGO01 (sample SAMEA4836074, study PRJEB28245) | human gut metagenome | biome: gut microbiome; material: fecal sample | place: Denmark | collected 2008 | reverse complement strand
ACTCTTTCGTGTTCCTTAACGCCGCCTTTCCTCGTGCGACAACTTTATTATTATATCATACCATCCCCAGTTTGTCAATGCCACTCGATGTAGAAGATTCTCGTCTATTTTTGTCGATGATTTGTGAAAAATCCATAAAAAGAGCGTTTCCCCTCCCCAAAGAGAAACGCTCCGCCCCTTTTTTTCCGAAAAACAACCCTTTATTCGACAATTTTCACATCATACGCTTGCAACCACGCATTCATCTGCACGAAATAAGCAATCGTCTGCGGATATGCCATCAGCTGCCCATACCACTGCACACCGCTTGGCTGTAATAATAATTGTTCAATTGCTTCTCGTTTCACCAACTGGAACAGCGGTGCTTTTGGATCTTGCAAAATCGCCGCAAGCATTACTCGTACTGCCTGCAAATAATTCGGATTGTGGGTCTTTGGATACGGACTTTTTTTCCGCCAGAGCACTTTCTCCGGCAAATAGTCCTGCATTGCTGCTCGCAGCAGCCCTTTTTCATAGCCTTTGTACTCTTTCATCTCCCACGGCACATTATAAAGATACTCTGCAATCCGATAATCGCAGAACGGCACTCGCACTTCCAAAGCGTTCGCCATACTCATCCGGTCTTTCCGGTCTAACAACGTTTGCATAAACCAGTCTAAATTCAGCAGCATCATTTGCCGCATACGGCGTTCCAACGGAGAATCTTCCGGCAATGTGTCTGCCTGCTGAATCGTTTCTTGATATGCCTGTGATACAAATACTGCCCCGTCAATCTGCTCTGCAAACTCGTCTCGCAGGAACTGCATCCGATAATCGGTACTCTGTGCCCATGGGAATCCATCTCGCTCCCGAATGTTTGGATCTCGATACCAAGGGTATCCGCCAAATAGTTCATCGGCACACTCGCCGGAAAGGGCAACGGTTACCTGCTCCTTAATTGCTCCGCAGAATAAATAGAGGGAACTGTCTACATCTACCATGCCCGGCAAATCTCTTGCCTGCATTGCTGGAATCAAAGCAGCTGCCAGCTGTGGCGTATCCAGAACCGTCCAATGATGCTGACATTGCAGATAGTCCATCATCGCACGAATATAATCTGGGTCACTGTTCGGCTGGAAGTGGCTCTTCTGAAAATAGCGGTCATTATCTTTATAGTCTACGGAAAACGTATGCAGGACTTCTCCCCGATTCTTCAGCACTTGATTGGCAAGTGAAGAAAGCAAGCTGGAATCCAGACCGCCAGACAAAAATGTTCCAATGGGAACATCAGAAACCATCTGACGGGTTGCAGCATCTTTCACCAACTCCCGCACCTGTTCAATCGTCTGTTCCATGTTGTCTGTGTGCGGTTTCGCCTGCAATTTCCAGTAAGGTGCAAGAAAAATTCCAGTTTCTGTTGCATAGCCGCAATGTGCCCGTTTCACTTCTTTGATGGTCTGAAAAACACCGCAGCCGGCAGACCGTCCAGGGCCTAGCAAGAGAATCTGTGCAATGCCATGTTTGTCTATAGTATGTGGTACCGCTGGATGCTGCAATAGTGCCTTGATTTCAGATGCAAAAACCAATCCGCCGGGAATCTCCGCATAAAACAATGGTTTCACACCGATTCGGTCACGGGCAAGAAATAACCGCTGTGCCTGCTGCTCCCAGACTGCAAATGCAAAAATCCCGTTGAACCGCTCTGTACAAGCTGCTCCCCAGTGTAAGTATGCCTGTAAGACAACTTCTGTATCACAGTGTGTAGTAAAAACTGCTCCTTCTTTTTGTAATTCTTCCCGCAGTTCCGGTGTATTATAGAGTTCTCCATTATAAACCAGCGTATAGGTTTCGGTTGCAGTCTGCCGTGTCATCGGCTGTTTTCCCCGTTCCACGTCAATGACAGCCAGCCGAGTGTGTGCCATTGCACAGTGGGTATCTTGATAAATCCCTTGCTGGTCAGGGCCTCGATTGCTTAGAACTGCCTGCATTCGTTTTAAATCGGCTTGATATCGGGCAACATCTTCTTGCCAAGTGACCATTCCAGTGATTCCACACATATCAGCGTCCTCCTTTTATCAGCGGATTGAAAAACCGCCTGCTTCTGTATGATATGCAGAAACAGGCGGAAATGTGCGGAGATTTTTCTTTTTTATGGATGAGCAGCTGTATCCTGTTTGGTCAACAAGTACAGACAATATTGATTCATACTAATTCCTTCTTGTTTGGCGTGCAGTGCTAATTGCTGATGCAAAGATTTCGGAATCTGTAACTGAAACTGTCCAGAATAGGATTCTGTTGCTTGTGGCTCTGGAATGGGCAGCTGTTCTTCTAATGCTGCTTCTAACCAAGCTTTTTTCGCATCTTCTGCCTGCAAAATTGCAGATTCTATGGTATCTGCACAAGTCAAACATCCCGGCAATTCCGGAAAAGATACGACATAACCACCCTCCTCCGTGTCTGGAATCAATTCCATTTTATAAGGAAGTTCTAAGTATTCCTGTAAGGTTTTCATCGTCATCCCTCCTGCTGTTCAATCAACTCTTTGACCTTTTGCACATAAACTTTTTTAATTGGTTCATGCTTTGGAATTGTAATGGGCATTGCTCCCGGCTTGCGAAACGTATAATGACTGCTTCCACCTTTTGGTGCTTGCATCTCATACCCATAGCTTTCTAATACTTTTTGTAGTTCTGAAAATCGCATATCTTTTGACAACGAACAAATGCGAGCCAACAACTTATCCCATTTCGACATTCCATCGCCTCCTTTTTTCATTATAACACGCTGTAATCTTCCCTGTCAAGCGTTTTCATATCGTTTATCCATTGCATTTTAATACGAAAATCTTCCCTCTTCCAAATGAATCTTATCCCAGAAATACCGCAGCATCCAACCATCAAAGTCGGTGATCTGCATAGAAGAACCTGCCATCATCAGCGAAGAGCCGCCCGGGAATCCTCCCGGTGGGAATCCATCCAATTCCCCTTCTCCGCCATAGAAGTCCGTCATGCCAAATCCATGCCCCAATTCATGCTCCAGCACATGCAGACCCGTTCCATCCAGCATATTCAAATAGGCATCATCTGACAGTCGCTGTCCCCAGTCGCCGCCGCATCCGCCAATGGATGGGAAGCCCTGCGTTGCCCAGAGATACATGTCAAACCGTTCGCCCGGATAAACATAGCTAGTATCCATGAAGTGATCCATGCGGGAAAGGTCTGTTGGTGCACTCGGCAATTTATCCGGAATGGTTTCATAGCCGTTGGATGTGTCCCCACTGCTGTCGTAATCGCTAATCAAAGAATCATAGACCACTTCATCCGGCTGCAAATCCAACAGACAATTCCGGTCTAAAACTGCCCAACCGACAATTTTCACAGTAACATGGTCATATGGCCAATCTTCATAATCTTTCAGCCAGTTTGTCCAAGCGTTGATGCTATCCTTCCACCAATTTTTCAAACTGTCTCCGCTGTTCCAATGATACGGTTTTATAAGACTGCCAGCGAACAACATAATGCAATTCACCATTTCCGGCAACAATCTGATCAAACAAGGTATTTCGGCGAACGGTGGACTGTTCCCGTTCTACTCGATTTGTCCAAATCCAATCCGCAGCAGACTGATAGCTTGCTGGCATATCTGCAATCGTCAAGGTCTGTTTGGAATCGGTTGTGGTTGTCGTTGTGGTAGTGGTTTCTTCTGGTGCTGTGGTTGTGGTTGCAATGCTTGTTGTGGTCGTTGTCTGTTCCGGTTCAACCACTGGGAAAATCGTATTTTCCGGCAGTGTTACGGTTTCGGCTGGGAATGCAGTCTGCCGCTGCATCAAAAAGCCCTGCAAAGCTGCAAGATCTGCTGCATCCAATGTTCCATTCCCGTCCACATCTGCCAAGGCTGCTGCACAAAAATCGGAACTTTCCCCCTGTAACACCAATCGTTTCGCCAGTGACAAATCCAGCACGTTCACAACTCCATCTCGGTTGACATCGCCCGGCTTCAGCCAAGTGACCGGCTCTAATGTATAAGTTCCAAAATCTGTTTCATTTTGCTGCAAGTGAATGCGATTCATGCCCACTTCAGTACAAGTAAACTGCTGCTGCATACCATCTTGTTGCAATTGCAGTTCCAACGTCTGTCGGTCAGAAGCTGTTGCATAAAATTCGCCCTCACTGAGCGAGGATTTCAAGGTATAAATTCCCGTCCCCGTTTCTGTAAAGTACCAGATATTATACGCTGCAACGCCATTTGCGGCATATGAAAGAATCTGGCTGCCTGTTTCCGCTACTCCGTTGGCAACCGTCAAATACTGTCCGGCATCGTCCCGCAGCTGATACCCAATCCACGTATTGACTGCCGCCGCTGCTTCCGATGGGGCATCTGCTGCAAGTACTGCATGCGGCATGGATACCACGCCCATAACTGCCGCCAGCAATGCCGTTTGTAACGATTTTCGTTTCATCATCCTGACTCCTTTTCCCTCAGAAATTTTTCCAATGGTCTTATTATAGCATAGTGTATAAAATTTTTCAACTATTTTTGTATATTTTTTTCTGATATTTCCAGCCTGATTCGGTAATTTTTCGCAGTCCTGTTCTCCTGTTTTTCGTATTTCTTCTATTTCTGTTTGCTTTTTCATGAAAAGGCTGCAAGTCCAGCAGAAACCACCAGAAAAACAGAGAAAACCTTGACAAAGTTTCAGCCGTGTGCTATACTACTTTTATATTGTCCTATTCCAAAAAAGTTATCTGGATGGGAAAAAATACACACAGAATCGAAGGATTCGTGTAAATGGAGGAACGAGATACCATGATTAAATGGAAAAAACTTGCGGCTACGGTTGTAGCTGCTGCAGCTGCTGTTTCCTGTGTTGGATGCGGCAATCAGGCACTTGCTTACCCGCTGACAATTGACGGCGTAAAAATCAAAGCTGGTATTTACATCTATTATTCTTATCAGGCTTATACCGAAGCAACCAGCACCATTCAAAAACAGAATTCTGACTTGGACACCACTGATGAAGAAGTGGTAAAGGCACAGACGATTGACGGCAAAGATGCGGAAACTTGGATCAAAGACCGCACGATGGAATATTGCAAGGAATTCGTTGCGATTCAGAAAGACTTCGATGCAAAGGGTCTGGAACTGACCACCGAACAGACCAATCAGGTGAAGAACTACATCAGCTCTGCTTGGGACAGCAGCGGCGAAACCTTTGAAAAGAACGGAATTGCAGAATCCTCCGTTCAGGATATCTTCCTTTCTACCTACAAAGAACAGGAACTGTTCCAGCATTATTATGGTGCAGATGGTGAAAAGGGCGTTACGGAAGACGAACTGAAAGAATACTACGAAGACAATGATGCTCGTGTTCGTTACATCACTTTCGACCTGAAAGACGGCAACGGCGATTTGCTGAAAGATGACGGCAAAAAAGAAATGAAGAGCATGGTAGAAGATTACCTGAGTGTTCTGAAAACGCTGAAGGATGAAGATGCCATCAACGACAAAATGGATACCATTCAGGAAGAATACAACGCTTATGTGACTTCTATTTCCGAAGAAGCTGCTGCTGCAACCGCAACTTCTGCAACAGATGAAAACGGAAATGAAATTCCAGCAACCACCACTGCAACGACTGCAACAACCACTTCCGCAGAAACAACCACTGTTGCTGCAGATGCAGAATCGGATTCCGAAGCAGAAACCACTGCAGACACCGAAGAAACCGTAACACGTGCAGCATCTGACGCAGACAGTTCCGATGAAACAACAACCACAACCGTTTCCGGTGCAACAGAGGAAGAAAGTTCTGATACCACAGAAACCACCACGACTACTGCACCGTACGCAAACGAAAGCATTATCACAAAGGTTTCCACAACAGACGAAAAGGACAAGGATAACGAAGATTCCATTAACTATACACCGTCTAAGAAAGCCTATGAAGCAATTTTCAACGATGCAAAGACGGATGTTCCGTTTATCGTAGAAGATGACGAAGCTTATTACCTGATTGTTCGGTTTGACATCACCAAGCGAATGACAGATGATGACCTCTGGACAGAAGACCAGATGAAGGCTGTTGCCTCTAGAAAGTATTGGGATAATTTCACCGATGACAAGAAGGAAATGGCAAACGCTTTGAACATCGACCAGCAGAGTGATCGGGCAATCAAGAAGTATGACCCGTTCAAGTTAGACTTCTCTTCCAGTTCTAGTTCCAGCAATTAAATAAAACCAATTTGATTGTTAAAAGTCAAAAAGCGTGTCCACAGTTTCAATTTGCGGATACGCTTTTTTCTTGTTTCTATGTCGTGTTTCATTGAAAACTGTGCCTTTAAAAAGTACTCAGATACTTTTACCAATGACAAAAAAGAAAGGGCAAATGCTTTGAACATCGACCAGCAGAGCAACCAAGAACGCAAAAAGTATGACCCGTTCAAGTTGGACTTCTCCACAAGCTCCAGTTCCAGCAATGAAACAGAGTCAATCTGATTGTTAATCAAAAAGCGTGTCCGCTGAACATTCCATTTGCGGATACGCTTTTTCTTTTTCATATTTCAATTTCACATAGACAAGAATCAACATCCCAGTACGATACTTGAAAAACAAAAAACCAGATGCATTGCATCTGGTTTTCATTTGGTTGGGGTGGAAGGATTTGAACCCTCGGAATAACGGAGTCAGAGTCCGCTGCCTTACCACTTGGCGACACCCCAATATTTCATTTTGTCATCTGTTGTTCAGCGACTTATTTATTATATCACACTTTTTTGTGTTTGTCAAGTCTTTTTTTCAAATTTCTCAAAAAAATTTTTTCTGAACTTCTTTCAGACTGTTTTGCGTCTTACTCATGACGACTTATATAGTATATCACATTCCGCTGTATTTGTCAAGCGTTTTTTCAAAAAAATCATCGAATTTTGTTTTTTTCTGTATAATTGCATGATTACAACAAAATTAAAACAAAAAGCAGGCAGATTTCATCATTCTGCCTGCTTAGCTCTTAAAAAATCAAATCTACGCTTATTCGTCCAGTGCTGTCCGCAGGGACTTTACAAATTCATACACCTTTTCCGGTGCTTGTTCCTGATACTGTTCAACCATGTTGACAATTGCACTACCCACAATGACCCCATCACAATACTGGCTCATCTGCTTTGCAGCTTCTGGGCTGGAGATTCCAAACCCAACCATGCACGGAATCTTTGCATACTTATGAATTGGTGCAAAGAATGCAGAGAAATCCGTCTGGAACTTTGTCCGCATACCTGTTACACCATTCGAGGAAACACAATACAGGAATCCGGTTGCATCCTCTGCAATCATCTGAATTCTGCCTTCACTTGCCGGTGTTACCAAGCTGATGTTGTGAATGTGATACTTGTCAGCACTGCCCTGAATCTCGTCCTTTTCTTCAAACGGCATATCCGGCACAATGACCCCATCAATGCCAATTTCCTGACAGGTGCGGAAAAATTTCTCTGTTCCATGAGAGAAAATCGTATTCAGATACATCATCAGCAGCAACGGCATATCGGTTTTCTTCCGCAGCCGCTTAACCAGTTCAAAAATACCTGCTAAGGTTGTTCCCTGCTTCAAAGCCTGTTCGCTGGCGTGCTGAATAACAGGACCTTCTGCAATCGGGTCAGAAAACGGAACGCCCAGTTCAATAATATCTGCACCGGCTTTTTCCATCTGCAATACCAGCTGTTCCGTACGGTCATATCCGCCGTGTCCAGCTGTTACAAACGGAATCAGTGCCTTTTTCCCCTGTTGTTTTAATGCCTGCAAAGTGCAGTCAATTCGATTCTCAGTCATCAATCTTCACTCCTCTGTATTGTGCGATTTGCTGCATATCCTTGTCCCCACGACCGGACAGGCAGATAATCATAATTTGGTCTTTTCTCATAGTCGGTGCAATCTTCATTGCAGCTGCAACAGCATGTGCTGATTCAATTGCCGGAATAACACCTTCTTTTTTCGACAGATATTCCAACGCCTGAACAGCTTCTTCGTCCGTAATGGCAACATAGTCTGCCCGTCCAGTTTGATAAAGATTTGCGTGCTCTGGCCCGATGCCCGGATAATCCAGACCGGCAGAAATCGAAAATACCGGTGCAATCTGTCCTTCATCATTTTGCAGGAAATAGGACTTCATGCCGTGGAAGATTCCCAACTTGCCCTTTGCAATCGTTGCAGCGTGCAGAGCAGTATCCACGCCCTTTCCGGCAGCTTCTGCACCGACCAGCCGAACGCTTTCATTCGGGATGAAATCATAGAACATGCCCATGGCATTCGAGCCACCGCCAACGCAGGCAACGACACAATCCGGCAGCACGCCTTCTTTTTCCTGCAACTGCTGCTTTGCTTCTTCGCCAATAATCTTCTGGAAGTCCCGAACCATCATCGGATACGGATGCGGCCCCATTACCGAGCCAATCAAATAATAAGTGGTGTCAATGTTGGTGACCCAATCCCGCATTGCTTCGTTGATGGCATCTTTCAGCGTACCCGTTCCGTTGTTAACGCTGCGAACCTTTGCCCCCAGCAGTTCCATCCGGTAAGCGTTCAGCTTCTGCCGTTCCACGTCTTCTTTCCCCATGAAGACTTCGCATTCCAAGTCAAACAGGGCACAAGCGGTTGCCGTTGCAACACCGTGCTGACCAGCACCGGTTTCCGCAATAATCCGCTTTTTGCCCATCCGCTTTGCCAGCAGAATCTGACCCAATACATTATTGATTTTGTGTGCACCTGTGTGGTTCAAATCTTCCCGCTTCAGATAGATTTTGCAGCCGCCCAAGTCCTTTGTCATCCGTTCTGCATAATACAACAGGGATGGACGGTTTGCATAATCCCGACAGAGTGTGCGGTATTCTTCCCAGAAAGTCGGGTCTGCCTTTGCTTCTTCATAGGCGGCTTCCAATTCGTGTACCGCATTCATGACCGTTTCGGGAACATACTGTCCGCCGAACATTCCATATCTTCCTACTTTACCCATAATTCTACGCTCCTCGTATCAATGTCATCAATTGTTTCATTCTTCTCAGTGATTTTACGCCGTCCTCTTCAATGCCGCTGGAAAAATCAACGCCCGTGGGAGAAACCGTTGCAATTGCCTCCAAAACATTTTCCGGTTGCAACCCACCTGCCAGAAAAAACGAACGATTCCAGCTGTGTCGGGCGAGCAGCTCCCAGTCTGCACAAACACCTGTTCCGCCAATCCCTGCACCCATCTTTCCCTCTAGAATCAGGCAATCTGCCGGATTTGTTCCGGCGGCTTCAAGTTCTTCCAGCGTGCCAATGCGAAGGGCTTTCCAGACTGGCAAGCCGGTTTTCTGCTGCAAGGTTTGAATCTGCTCTGCCGATTCATTGCCATGCAACTGAATCACCTGCAAGTGCAACTGCTCTGCCATACGGCAAATGGTTTCTGATGATTCATTTACGAATACCCCAACCGCTGCAATTGCATCCGATTTTTCCTGTACCAAGCGTTGTGCCTGCTCCTGAGAAATGCTCCGGCGAAAACCACCGCTTAAAATCATACCCATATAATCCGGCTGGCAGAGATTCACGGCTGCAACATCCTCCAACCGCCGGATTCCACAAAACTTAATCCTCATAAGTTCTCCCGCAGCTGCTGCATGGCAACGGCAATATTTCCGCTCCGCATCAAGGTTTCCCCAATCAATACCGCATCTGCCCCATATTTGCGAACAGCTGCCAAATCTTCATGCGTCTGCATACCGCTTTCCGAAACCAAAATGCAATCTTTCGGAACCATTGCTGCCAACCGTTCTGTGGTCTTTAAATCAACCACAAAATTTTTCAAGTTGCGGTTATTGATGCCGCAGATTTTTGCACCACAAGCAAGCACCTGCTCCATTTCCGCTTCATTGTGTGCTTCAAACAGACAATGCAGTCCCAATTCCGTTGCATATTCGTAAAAATGCCGCATCGTTGGAGCGTCCAGAATGGCTGCAATCAACAGAATAGCATCTGCTCCCATAACCCGTGCTTCATCAATTTGATAGGTGTCAATAATGAAATCTTTCCGCAGCATTGGAATGGAAACTGCCTCCCGAATCGCCCGAAAATAATCGCTGCTGCCCTGAAAATAATGTTCCTCGGTCAGGCAGGAAATCGCATCTGCTCCGGCACGTTCATAAGCAGCTGCCTGCTCGACCGGATGAAAGTCTGCACAGATAACTGACTTCGAAGGCGATGCTTTCTTGACTTCTGCAATGATGGAAAGCCGTCCGGTTTTCAGAGCATCCGGAAATGAATATACTTCCCGTTCCGTCTGCAATGCCAGTTTCCGCATGGTTTCCCGGTCGGTTCTCTGTAATTCCCGTGCAAGCTGTTCTTTTCGCTTTGCAACAATTTCATCTAAAATCATAAGCCTGCTCCTTTCTTATGCCAGAGCATTGGTAAACTGCTTGAGTTCCTCTAACTTTGCCAGTGCTGCACCGCTGTCAATCATCTCTGCTGCCAGTGCAACGCCATCGCCGATGCTGCCAGCCTGACCAACCACATACAAGGCACAGCCAGCATTCAGCAGAACGATGTTCCGCTTTGCATCCCGAATCGTTCCAGCCAGAATGCCTTGTGTAATCAGTGCATTTTCTTCCGGAGAACCGCCAACAACTTCTTCCTTTTCTGCCATCGGCAAACCAAACTGTTCCGGTGTGATGGTGTATTCAAAAATACCGCCGTCCTTGATTTCTGCAACCTTTGTCGGAGCGGAAATTGAAATTTCATCGAATCCATCTTCTCCGTGTACGACCATTGCATGACGAATGCCCAGACCGCAGAGCACCTTTGCCATCACCGGAATCAAGTCATCGCTATAAACGCCCAGCAAAATATAATCGGTTTCAGCAGGATTGGCAAGCGGTCCTAAAATATTGAATACGGTACGTGTTCCCATTTCTTTTCTTGATTTGGCAACGTATTTCATTGAACCGTGATAGCTCTGTGCAAACAGGAATGAAATGCCGATTTCGTGAATGCAGTTGGCAGCCTGTTCCGGTGTGGTCTGAATTTTTACACCGAGCCGTTCCAACACATCTGCTGCACCGCTCTTACTGGACACACTGCGGTTGCCGTGCTTGGCAACCTTTGCTCCAGCTGCTGCAATGATGAAAGAAGAAGTGGTAGAAATATTGAACGAGTTCGAGCAATCGCCGCCCGTTCCGACAATATCAATCGCATCCTTGCAATTGGGAACGGTCTTTGCCTTTGCCCGCATGCCCTTTGCAAATCCAGTGATTTCTTCAATGGTTTCACCCTTCATTCGCAGAGCAGTGAGAAATTCTGCAATCTGAATATCGGTTGCCGCATTGCTCATAATCAAATCCATTGCTTCCATGGCTTCAGTTTCGGTCAAATTTCCGCCGTTCAGAACCTTTTCTGCATATGGGAGCAACGCTTTCTTCGGCTGCTGCGGTGTCTGCTGCTTGGTCGGAATTGAAACGCCCGGCAACAGATTCAAGAACCGAATCAGGATTTCCTTTCCGTCTTCCGACAGAATGGATTCCGGATGGAACTGCAAGCCGTAAATCGGGAACTTTGTATGTTCCAGTGCCATAATCTGTCCGTTTTCATCCCGTGCAGTGATTCGCAGGCAAGATGGCAGCGATGCTTCTTCCACAATCAGGGAATGATACCGACCGCAAGCAATCACCTGCGGCAGCCCTGCAAACAGAACCGACTGATTATCAATTGCAATGTTGCTTGCTTTGCCATGCATGAGGTGTTCTGCCTTGACAATCTTTCCGCCGAATGCCTCTGCAATTGCCTGATGTCCCAAGCAGATGCCCAGAATCGGCATTTTTCCGGCAAACTTCTGAATCGCTGGAATCGAGATACCAGCATCTTTCGGATAGCCCGGCCCCGGAGAAATCAAGAGTGCATCCGGATGCATGGCTTCGATTTCTTCCAATGTGATTTCATCGTTCCGAACTACCTGAATATCCGGATACAATTCTCCGATATACTGATACAGGTTGTAAGTGAAAGAATCATAATTATCCAAAAACAGAATCATTGTGCTGCCTCCTTAATGGCATTGATGACTGCCAATGCTTTATTTACGGTTTCATAGTATTCATTTTCCGGCACAGAGTCCGCTACAATGCCAGCTCCTGCCTGTACATATGCTTTTTGATTGGTAAAGAGCACTGTCCGGATGGCAATGCAGGTATCCATATTGCCATTGAATCCGAGATAACCAACCGTACCGCCATACAAGCCACGCTTTTTCGGTTCAAACTGGTCAATCAGTTCCATTGCCCGTACCTTTGGAGCACCGGAAAGTGTTCCGGCTGGCAGAATTGCCATCAGTGCATCCAAAGCGGTCAAGTCTTTCCGCAGTGTTCCCTCTACATCGGAAACCAAATGCATGACCTTGGATGCCCGTTCCGTCACCATATAGCGAGTTACGGAAACGCTGCCAAATTCAGAAACCTTACCGACATCGTTTCTTCCGAGGTCAACGAGCATCGTATGTTCTGCTCGTTCTTTCGGGTCTGCCAGCAAATCGGTTTCATTCTGCATATCTTCTTCTCTGGTCTTGCCCCGTGGCTTTGTTCCGGCAATTGGACGGTTGTGAATCGTACCATTCTTTACGCTTGCCAGCATTTCCGGAGAAGCTCCGGCAACATCATAAGTTGGTGTATGGAAATAATAGAGATACGGGGATGGATTGCTGACCCGCAATTTCCGGTAAACATCAAAGCTATCCGGCGGATTCTGGATTTCAAACCGCTGGGAAAGAACAATCTGGAAAATATCACCGTTCACAATGTGTTCCTTTGCCTGCCGAACGATGTCCATATAGGCATCCTTGCTCGTGTTGGAATGTACGATGGCAGTTCCTGTTTTCAAGGTTGGCTTTGGTGTTGGGTTATAAGTGCGAATCTTCTGTGCCAGTTCTTCCGCTCTCCAGAGAGCTGCTGCATACTGGGCATCCAAGTTGCCATCTGTGTGCAGATTCTGAATTACAATCCCGTTGTGTTTCAGGTGGTCATAGGCAACCAGTTCTTCATACAGAAACAAATCGCAGTCTGGCATGTGAATGTCATCTTCCGGAACATTCACCAATGTTTTTTCCAGATACCGCACGGTATCATATCCGAAATAGCCAATCAATCCGCCTGTGAAATTCGGTGCATCCGGCAAAACCGGAGCGGAATACTGTGCCATTCGTTCTTTCAAGAACAGAATGGGATGTTCCACCATGAATGTTTTCTTCTGATTGTTTTCCAGAATGCAAGCCGTTGTGCCGTGCATCTGAATTTCCTGTTTCGGATTTGCTCCGACAAAGGAATACCGTCCCCACTGTTCGCCGTTGTTCACGCTCTCAAAAATAAAGGCATTCTTTGCACCCTCAGACATTGCCCGATACAAATTGATGGGGGTCTGATTGTCCGCAGAGAAATCATAGAAAACGGGAATGGTATTATACTGTTTGGCAAGCTGTTTCACTTGTTCCAATGATGGTGTAAGCATATGCTTTCCTCCTTATAAGAAAATGATGAATATTGTTCTATATTGTCAAATCAAAATCACGATTGTCCTTGATGGAGATGCAGAAAAAACAAAAAACGCCTGACATCCCACTGCTATGGGACGTCAGGCGTAAAATCCTTAACGTGTTGCCACCCAATTTCAGAAACATCATTCTACTTTGCCGGAATGCTGTTTCCCTCTTTCCGAATACGCCGGACTTCCACCGGATATATTCTTGTCCCGATAACGTAGGACATACGGCGACAGTTACTACCAAATGTTTTGGATTCCCTGTGCTTCTCACAAATCCATTCACCATACCGCTTCCATATCAGGATCCCACCATCCCTGACTCTCTCTGTTGCCGCTCAGCAGGTTACTTGCCTTTGCTCTAAGAATTTTAAGATGCTTTTATTATAGTCACTTCGTTCGGATTTGTCAAGAGGATTCATAATTTTTTTACATTTTTGTTCGTATGTCATTATGACGCAGACCGCTGCACCACAGATTTCACAAACTTCACAATCTGAATCAGAATCATTGAACCAAAGCTGAAAATGTGAATCCATGCATACTGCAAACCAGTCAGGCTGGCAATGCTGAACAAGCTCTTCAACGGCGGAACTAACAGAACTGCATTGATTAAAATCATGCCGGCAAAGAATGCCAGCAAGCCAAATGGGTTGTTAATCATCTGCTTCCGGAACAGTACCGGTTCTTCGGACTTGCAGCTGAAGCCATGCCACAAGCGGGACATACAGAGTGTTGCAAACGCCATTGTCATGCCCAGATAATCGCCACCCTCACTTCTGCCGAACACATAAGCAAGAAAAGTCATAATTCCGATAATCAAGCCGGAATATCCCGTGGAAATCAAGAATGGTTTTGTCAGAATGGATTCATTTGCAGGACGAGGCTTTTTCCGCATAACGCTTGCCTGATGCGGTTCTAAGCCCAAGCCGATTGCCGGCAGAGAGTCCGTCAAGAGGTTGATAAAGAGCAAGTGAATCGCTGCAAACGGCTGTCCCAGTCCAGCAAGAGCACAAGCCAATACCACCAGAATTCCTGCCAAGTTACCAGAGAGCAGGAACAAGATAGCACGCTTGATATTTTCATAGAGGTTTCTACCGTTTTCAATTGCCTTGACAATCGTTGCAAAGTTATCGTCTGTCAGAACCATTGCTGCAGCATCTTTGGAAACTTCCGTTCCGGTAATGCCCATCGCTACGCCGACATCTGCCTGTTTCAGTGCTGGAGCATCGTTTACGCCATCCCCTGTCATGGCAACCATACAATTTCGAGCCTGCCAAGCCCGTACAATCCGGATTTTGTGTTCTGGAGTAACACGGGCATAAACCGACTTATCCTTGACAAAGTCCACCAGCTGTTCATCTGTATAGGCATCCAATGCAGAACCCTCTACGGCTTCGGTTTCCTGCTCCAGAATGCCGATTTCCTTTGCAATTGCCGCAGCAGTTACAACATGGTCACCTGTAATCATCACTGGCTTAATCCCTGCTGCCTTGCAGGCTGCAACTGCCTCTGCTGATTCCGGACGTGGCGGATCCATCATGGCAATCAAGCCCATATATTGCAAGTCTGTTTCGTCTTCCAGCGAGATAGTATCGCCATCGAATGGCTTTCCTGCAAAGCAGAGCAACCGCAGCCCCTGTTTGGAGAGGGCTTCCACTTGCTTGTGAATCTTTTCCTTTTCTTCCGTAGTAATCAGCATCCGTTCTGTCAGAACATCTGCTGCACCCTTTGTGAATAGAATTTTTCCCTGTGGGGTCTGGTTCAAGGTGGACATCAATTTTCGGTCAGAATCAAACGGAATTTCTGCAAGACGGGGATACTGGCTGCGGAGGTCTTCTGCCTGCATACCATTTTTCTGAGAAAAGCGAATCAATGCCGTTTCTGTCGGGTCACCAATTTCAGTTTCTCCCTGACAGGTTGCATCACTACACAGAACAGATGCGATAATCAACCACTTTTCATCATCGTTTTCCAGATTCACATCTTCTTCTGCAATGCTGTGTCCATGGGCAACGATTTTCCGAACGGTCATTTTATTCTGGGTCAGTGTTCCGGTTTTATCCGAACAAATAACAGAAACAGAGCCTAATCCCTCGACTGCCTGCAATTTTCGCATAATAGCATGTTCTTTTGCCATCTTCTGTGTCCCGAATGAAAGCACGATGGTAACAATCGAACTGAGGGCTTCCGGAATGGCTGCAACTGCCAGAGCAATCGCAAACATCAGAGCATTCATAATGCTGTCGAAGTTCAGAACATCGACACGGAACAATTCCAACAGAAATACAATCGCACTAATAATCAGAATCGCAATTGACAGTTTCTGTCCGAACTGGTCAAGCGTCCGCTGCAAAGGCGTTCTGCGTTCCGAAGCGTTCTGCATCAATGCTGCAATCTTTCCGACTTCCGTTTCCATGCCCACATTCGTGACAAGACAGACACCCCGTCCATAGGTGACAAAACCGCCGGAATAAACCATATTCTTCCGGTCGCCCAACGGAACTTCCTGCGGAATCTCACAGCATTCTTTTTCTACGTTGGTACTTTCACCTGTTAGTGCACTTTCATTGGTCTGCAACGATGCAGCCTCTAAAATACGAGCATCTGCCGGAACTTGGTCGCCAGCCTCCAGCAAAATGACATCACCAACGACCAATTCTGCTGCTGGGAGCAAAACCGTTGTACCATCTCGCAGAACTTTTGCATGCGGAGCAGACAGCGATTTCAAATTGTCCAGCGACTTTTCCGCTTTGACCGTCTGCACGGTACCCAAAATCGCATTCATGGTGATGACAACCAGAATGACAATGGTGCTTTCCAGTTCTCCGGTAATTGCAGAGATAATAGCAGCAATAATCAGGATAATAACCAGAAAATCTTTGAACTGTTCGAGAAAAATCATCCAGACTGGCTTCTTCTTTTTCTGTGCCAGCTGATTTTTACCGAACTGTTCCCGGTTTTGGTTTGCCTGTGCGGTACTCAGACCCTCTCGGCTGGAGTGGTACACTGCATACAGGTCGTTCAGGGGTTGTTGATAGGGGGATTTGTTTGCCATGGGAAAACTTCCTTTCTTCTTTTTTTGGCAGCAAAAAAGGCAAGGCTCTTACTGAATAAATCGACACTTCATCCGTTAAGGCTGCCATTTATTCAGTAAAAGTCTTGCCATTTTCCACATATGCCATTCTTGCGAGGCATAGCTTTGAACTTATGAAGCGGATCGCAGAAATCTGCAATCGTATTGACGCCGCATAAACAAGAAACAAATTCTTGTCAGCTACTCCCTTTTACAGATTTTATTATAACGGTTTTTTTGCAGTTTGTCAAGTGAAACTTGAAAAAAATTATTTTTTTAGAATCCAAGATCCGATCCGCCTGCATCGCCCTCGCTTGGAACAGGTTCCGGATCTGGAATCGAGTCATAATTCGGTGCATCAGTTGCCGGCTCGTAATAACCATTGCCATTATTATAGCCATTGTCGTAGCCATTATTATAATTATTATCATAGCCGTTGTTATAGCTGTTATCGTAACCATAGTTGTAATTATAATCGTTATTATAGAGGTCGTCTGAATTGTTTTCTTCTGTCATCAGCGGTTCTTCAGTTTCTATCAGTTCTGTTTTCACAGTGGTCTGTGTGGTGGAACGAGCACGTTTCTTATCAGTTGTTTTCCGTGTCCGCTTGAATGTTGTTGTTTCCTCCGCCGTTGTAGTTGCGGTTGGAGCACTGGTTGTAATAGCAGACATCAAGTTTTCGTTGGCATGGTTAGAAAGATTTTCTTTCTTGACCGGACAGAGCATTAAAAATACCAGCAAGAATCCTGTCAATACCAAAAAGCACCCGCAACATAGAACGGTAATCCGCGTTTTTGCAGAAAGGTCATGGCAAAATGTTTGAATCGTTGTTTTTAAGGATGTTTTCATAAAAAGCCTCCAGATGGAAAAGGATGTTAGTCGAATTTTACTATTATTTTAGTACTTTTTTGAAATGATGTCAATCAAACGGCAGAAAAAAAGCATTTTTCACAATCAACTAGCTTTATTTCTGCATAGATTCAGTGATTTTCACAAAATTCTCAAGAGGGACTTGCTTTTCTGCAAACGGCATGGTATACTATAAAAGTAGTATGCGTTCTTTTTCAGACGCTATTCCAACAGTATGGAGACGTATCGAAGTGGTCGTAACGAGCTTGACTCGAAATCAGGTTGTCCGCAAGGGCACGTGGGTTCGAATCCCACCGTCTCCGCCAGAAAATCCACCGTAATTTGAATGAATTACGGTGGTATTTTTTTAAGTTCGTTCTGAAGGTTTCTATGATGATAAGACGTGTTCGACAAATCGGAATTTGTGTGACGAATTATGATATTTAATTTAGAGACGAGGTTGTTAAAGATGAATATAAAACGTATGATTGAAGAAGATAACAGAATAGGCAACTTTATCAATGGAGAATTCTTATCCTATGCTGAACAGAATAATGTTGATTTGAATTATAATGAATTCTGTTTTATTGCGGAAAGCGATGATGGTGAGATAGTGGGTGTTATTACAGGTCGTGCATATTATAATGAGGTGCATATAGGTGATTTGATTATACATAAAGCTCACAGAAAATGTGGATATGGAAGTAAACTTGTTTCAGCAGTTGAGGAAACATTTCAAAATGCAGGATATGATAAAATTACACTCACGACATTTGGATTTCAAGCACCGGAATTCTATAAGAAACTTGGATATATCGTTGAATTCATTCGAGAAGATAAAAATCCTAAATTATGCAAGTATTTTTTGTCAAAGCGAATCATTCGATAAATTTCAGTTTATCAAAAAATCAAAGAACGCCAGTCATCCGGAGCAATCTTCCGGACGGCTGGCGTTTATTTTTCTCTGCAACTTTATTGTAACTTTTTCTTCTGCACTTCATAGGTGATCGCAGAAAGCCATGCATGCGGCACAAATCTTGCCCCGAACAACGCCAGTTTCATTCCAACGCCCGGAACAATCAGCAATTTCCCTTCCATCGTCTTTTCCAGTGCATACGCTGCAACCTGCTGGCTGCTCATCGGCGGCACACTGAACGAAACCCCTGCACGAGCATTGAAATTGGTATCAACTGGCCCAGGGCAAAGAATACTCATCGTAACCGGACTATGCTGCCGGCGGAGTTCCTCTGCAATCGCCAAAGACAACCGCACGACATAATTTTTCGAGGCATAATAAGAGGACAGCAATGGCCCTGTTAAAAATCCAGCACTCGAAGCAACATTCAAAATCCGACCGTGTTTCTGAGCCTGAAACTTCTTTAAAAAGAGTTTCGTCAGGATGTGCAAAGCTCGCACATTGACCGCCAACAAATCCATTTCTTCCTGCAAATTGGTTTCTGTAAACCGCCCGAAAATGCCAAATCCGGCATTGTTCACCAGCAAATCCACCCGCTTCTTCTTACAGAAATCAAATAGCTGATAGGGGGCTTCCTCCTCTGCCAAATCCAACGGCAAAATCTCGACTGCTGTCGGCAGATTCTTTTGCAGCTGTTCCAGAACCGTTTGATTTCTACCAGTCAGAACCAAACTCCAGCCGTTCTGTGCCAGCTGACATGCCATTGCTTTTCCAATGCCGGATGTTGCACCAGTAATTACCGCTCTCATTAAAATCATCCTCCTATTTTTTATTTTATCGTCTTATACCAACAACTGATAATATACAACGTCTAAATACTGCCCGAACTTCTTTCCCATCTCTTTCAACATTCCGCAACGCTGAAATCCAAACTTTTCATGCAACCGTTCACTGGCTGCATTTCCGCCCGTAATAATGGAAACCACAGAATGTATTCGGACATCTATTTGTGCTATCGCTAAAATTTCCTGCATCAGGGCACTGGCAACGCCTTTTCTCTGGGCAAATTTTGCAACATAGACAGAAAGTTCTACTGTAGAACAATACGCCTCTTTTTCCGCATAGGCAGAAAGACTCGCATATCCGGCAATCGTCCCATCCAGTTCCGCAGTCAGTAACGGATGATTGTCCCGATTATGCTGTTCAAACCAGACCTGCCGCTCTGCAAGTGTCTTTGGATGCAGGTCAAAGGTTGCCGTTCCGTGCAGCACTTCTTCGTTATAGATTTGTAGCAATGCCGGCAAGTCTGCCTGCTCTGCAACCCGAATCGAAATCATTGCAACTCCTCCTGTAAAAACTGCCGAAAAGCAGTGGGCAGTGTCAATTCCGCCTGCAATTCCGCTGCCGTTTTCCAGACAAACATTTCCGGCATAGCAGCACAGGTTAGATAAACGCCAAACATCTTCCATTCGATGTGCGTAAAGATATGTTTCTTGGCTGCGGTTTTTTCAATAGAAATCGGTTTGCATCCCCAGTTTTTTGCCTGCTGAATCGCTTCGGCTTCTGTCATTGTTCCCAGCTGGTTTGGGAATTCCCATAATCCTGCCAGCAGTCCGCTTTCCGGTCGCTGACAGACTGCATACCGTTCCCCACACTGCAAAATCCAGACCACTCGCTGTTCTTTTCGTCTGGCAGCTTTTTTCTTCCGAACAGGCAACAAAGCTTGTGTTTCCTGTTTCCGGCTGCGACAGAGTGCTGCAACTGGACATTCTTGACAGTGTGGTGCTCCATTCGGAACACAGACCAATGCTCCCAGTTCCATGAGGGCTTGTGTAAACATTCCACATTTTCCAGCTGGATAGCAGGTTTTCAACGCCTCCGTAACGGCACGTTTCACATCCGGTCGGTCAATCTCATCAAATGCATCCTGCAACCGCATCACGACTCGAAGTACGTTTCCATCTACCGCCGGCGTTGGCTGTTCGTAACAAATCGAACAAATCGCCCCAGCTGTATATGCCCCGATTCCAGCCAGGGAAAGAACTTCTTCGTGCTTGGTCGGAAATTCTCCGTGATATTGTTCTAAAATCTGCTGGGCAGCACGCTGCAAATTTTTCGCCCGAGTATAATAGCCCAGCCCTTCCCAGCATTTCCGCACCTGTTCCGGATCGGCTTCTGCCAATGCCTGTATCGTTGGAAAAGCAGTCAAGAATCGCTGATAATAGCCTTTGACTGCCTCAACACGGGTCTGTTGCAGCATAATTTCTGAAATCCAGACATGATAGGGGTTCTGGTCTTTCCGCCACGGCAAATCTCTTTTATGAATTGCATACCAATCCAACAGCGGTGCAACCATCTGCGACAAAATCACCTGCTGTTCCTGCCGTACCTGCTTCATCCGTGCAATGAGTTTTTCATAAACGGGCAGCATATGCGGTTCTTGACAGAGTTCCGGCAATTCTGCAATTGGTTTCCAACAGACGGCACTATTTTCCGCCGGCTGAATCCGCAGTGGCTGTTTCGGGTCTGCCAGCAGTCCAAATGAAATGCAATCGTGAAAATGGGCAGCAACAGGCTCACCACGCCGAATATGTGCCTTTACAGGCAAGCGGTCAATAGACAAGATTGCACTGCAAAGCGGTTGTACCTGCTGCAAACCCGTTTCTTCCTGTGCTTCTCGAATGGCAACCGCTAGAAAATCAGATTCTCCATCTGCATGACCGCCTGTCCAAGAAAAAGACTGGTAAATATTATGATACACCAAGAGCACTTGTGTCATTGTTGGGTCTAAAATCATCCCCGAACAGCAAATATGGCTGCCACTAGGGGAACTGCGTTCCAGCACAGCCGTTCCATATTTCTGTACATCGTTCTGCAAGGCAGCCTTGTCGGCGGCTTCCTGCGGTGTCTGCGGAACATATTGTGCAAGCTGCGTCATCCAATCCATGGGAATCTCCTCCTTTTTTCTATGTACAAACGCCATTTGAATCTACCCGCCATTACTGCCAGCCGTGTTCCATCACCCAAGTAGCCGCCATCCATAGGATTTCCAAAATCCAGAGCACCAATCCCACCCAGAAGAGCGATTGATTGACTTTTCCGCCGGCTTTGCAGAGATAAAAGCAGATTTTGCCCCGTTCAAAGGGAAAAAGCAGCTGAATTTTTTTGCAGTTAAACAAATCTAATACAATATGCGTTCCCATACCGCAAATAAAATACCACACAGCTTCCGGCAGCATGATAAAAACAGCAAGTCCCAGCGTTGCAACGCCTGCCAGAGAATGCGTAAAAGTACGGTGTGGCTGACGTTCTCCATACACACAGATGGCGATGAACATCGCAAATCCAGCTAAACTTTGCAGTAGTCCGTTTTTCTGTTGAATCATCGTCCAGATACCAGCATGAAAAATACCATCCAGCACAGATACTACAATGATTGCAAGCCCGATTAAAATCAAAATCCGCTGCAAGCCCTTATGGCTGCCGGAGGTACTAACATCAATATCGCTGACACAAGAGCCGACCGCAGCAGCCCCCATGCAGAGTAAGAATGATTTCCAGTCCGATGGCTGGGTAATGAGAATGGTTGCGGCAGTTCCAACCGTAAGATGGGTTTTTCCTGTCAAGTGAAGAGCCTCCTCTATTTTTGCAAAATGCCCCATACGCCGTTCCGACATATGGGGTCATTTTATTGTAGCATAAACCGACAGAAATGTCAAATGATCCGCCAATCTTGCCAGTATCCGCCAGCTTTTTGAAAAACAGGTGCTCTTCTCGGGAAACCACTTGCGTATAATGCGGCAAGGCTGGGGCACATCTTCCAGCAATCAATATTATTCTTAGGGAAAACAATCTCTCCCATCCGGCAAAAGGGGGGTTCACCCCTGCTTTTGCCTCCCAGCTTGCTGCAATTGCCCCTGAAACCTTATATCTCATTACAACCTTTTAATTTTTAAAGGCAATTGCGATTTCTCCAATTCTCTCTTAGATTTTTGTTGCATTTCATTGTGCAGTTTCTATTTGCTCCGCAAACGTGGGCTGCTCGCCCACACCTCGGCAGCATTTTTGAAAAACTGCTGCACCGAAAAATTTTTTATTTGCCTGCGGTTTATAATTGATAAACCCCTATTCTTAGAGAAACCACCCGAATCCGGTTCGGCAAGGCTGGGGCACATCC
>UMGO01008023.1_pt1 | contig 23040 bp, 16 predicted proteins | sample 1965301 | NCBI WGS metagenome assembly UMGO01 (sample SAMEA4836074, study PRJEB28245) | human gut metagenome | biome: gut microbiome; material: fecal sample | place: Denmark | collected 2008 | reverse complement strand
ATCCAATCGCCCTAAAAATTCCGGTGAAAAATACTGCCGCAGAGCCGTTTCACTGGTTGCCTGTGCCGTCTGTACAAATCCAGCAGGCGGCTTGTTGCCCGTTCCGTCGAGGTTGGATGTTAAAATCAACAGAGCATTGGTAAAATCTGTTTTTCTGCCGTTGGAATCGCTCAAAACACCATCTTCCATAATTTGCAGCAGAATGTTACAAATATCCGGATGTGCTTTTTCAATCTCATCGAAGAGAATCACACAGTATGGACGTTTTCGCACCCGTTCGCACAGCGTTCCGCCCTCCTCATAGCCCACATATCCGGGCGGTGCTCCAATCAGCTTGGAAACGGTATGCTTTTCCATGTATTCCGACATATCAAACCGGATCAGGCTATCTTTATCATCAAACAAATGCAGAGCGGCGGCTTTTGCCAGAGCCGTCTTGCCAACACCGGTTGGACCTGTAAACAAAAAGCATCCAATTGGGCGGTTTTCCTCTCGCAGTCCTGTTCTAGCACGAATCAACGCAGCGGAAAGCTGCCGAATTGCCGCAGTATGTCCGATAATTTGCTGCTGCAACTCCTGTTCCAACGTCATCAATCGCTGCTGCTGAGCAGTCGTAATCTTCTGCACGGGAATTCCAATCCGCATGGAAACGATTTCTGCAAGGTCGGATTCTGTCACCACCGGACAGGAAACATGTTCCTGCTCGCAGCGAATCCGAGCACGGGAACAGGCTTCATCCAGCAAATCAATTGCTTTATCCGGCAAATAGCGGTCGTGGAGATAGCGAACCGAACAGGAAACTGCCTGCCGTAAAATCGCATCCGGAATTTCAATGTGATGAAAGTTCGCATATGTTTCCCGCAGTCCGCAGAGAATCGAAAAGCAAGCTTCTGGGCTGGGCTCTAAAACCTGAATCGGCTGAAACCCCCGTTCCAACGCACTATCTTTCTCAATATATTTGCGAAATTCTTCGGTTGTCGTTGCTCCAATCAGCTTGACTTCTCCACGGGCAAGCTGCGGCTTCAACATATTTGCAGCATCAATTGCCCCTTCAGCTGCCCCTGCTCCGACAATCGTATGCAGTTCATCAATAAATAAAATAATCTGTTCGTTCTGGGTTGCCTCCTGCAAGCAGTTCCGAAACCGTTCTTCAAAATCGCCCCGATATTTTGCCCCCGACAGCAATGCTGGCAAATCTAACGAGAAAATATGCTGTGATAAGAGGGCTTCCGGTACTTCGCCCCGTAAGATTTTCTGAGCAACGCCCTCTACAATCGCCGTCTTCCCAACGCCAGCATCGCCCACCAGACAGGGATTATTTTTAGTGCGGCGAGTAAGAATCTGAACCATCTGCTGTAATTCCGTTTCTCGTCCGATTACGGGGTCATATTGATGCAGCAATGCCGGATCGGTCATCCACTTCCCATACTGAAAGAGATTCGGCAGTGTTTTCTTTGAAATTCGCTCTGTTCGCCGTTCCTCCATACGGATATGACAAGAGGTTTCCTGCCGACTGACTGCCCCCAGCTGATTCAAACTAACGCCCAACTTCTTCAGAATCGCAACTGCTGTACAGCAGGGCGTTCGCAGAATCGAACGCAGGAGATGTTCCGTTCCGGCAAGGCTGCGACCATCTTCTTTCGAAAATGCCTTTGCCTGCTGCATAATTTCACTCAGGGCAGGAGTGAGGCAATCCTCCTGCACCTGTGCCGGAATGCCTCTTCCGACCAGTTCCACCAACGCATTCCGCACCCGTTGTGCAGTGATGTGCTGGGCTGCCAGCATGGCTGCAGCAGCATTGCTGCCCTCCTCCAGCAGTCCCAGCAGCAAATGTTCACTGCCGATGTAAGTATGTCCCAATTCTTCCGCCGCACAGATTGCTTCTTTCAAAGCAAGAATGGCTTTTCCTGTAAACCCATCTGTATATCGCATACACCAAATTCCTTTCTGCACTCATATAAATTTAGTATGCCACAAAACTTGTGCGTTATCTGTCGAAGTAGGAACGCTTTTTTGACTTTTGCATATGATGTACTATGAAACAGACAGAAAGTCGTTTGTTTCAAATTTAATCTACAAAAAAGGAGATTTTTACGATGTGTGGATGCGATGGAAACAACGGTTGCTGGTGGATTATCATTCTGATCGTGCTGTTTGTATGCTGCGGCTGTGGTGGCTACGGTAACTGCGGTGGTGGCTGTGGCTGCAACAACAACGGCTGCGGTTGTGGCTGCTAATTAGCAACCTTTAACGCTTGCAAGCAATGCCCCGAACGGTGTGAACTGTTCGGGGCATTGCTGCATTTGATTTTATTTTTATGATGGGTTTATCTTCCCTGTGGAATCGGTCTTCTCTTGGCGGTATACTGCTTAACAATAATCTGATAGACAGCAGTTCGTTCAAGATGTGCCTGTGAAAATGACTGAAACGGAATTCGGTAATGTTCCAGCAGCTTTTTCAGCAGGTCTTCTTTTTTCTCTTCCGGTACGAGTTCTGCAATCCCCTGACCAATTACACTTTCATAGGCAAAGCCAGCTGTACAGGATGCTGCTCCATTCGGCGGAATCAACTGCTGTTTCCCCTCTACTTCAAAGGAAACATGCGGATTTTTTTGCAGCAGGTCGCATTTCTTCCCAACTTTTGCCCCGTGAAAAAATAAGACAAGCTGGTCATCCTGCATGGTAAACCCAAAGTTGACCGGCACAATATACGGGTATGGCTCATCGTGCATCGCAAGCCGCAACACTTCTGCCCGTTCTAAAATCTGTCGAATCTCATTGCAGTCGGTTACTTCCCGTTCGCTTCTTCGCATAGCGATTCCTCCCTTTTTTCTTAGCATTCTTTTCTTGCAATCCAGAATAGTCTTGGAAACCGGAACAGAATCGTTCCATTTTTCTGTGCTGGATAGATCTGCTTGATTCGTTTTAACAATTCCTGTTCAAAAATCCATCATCGGCAATCTCTTTGAAACTGGCACAAGATGTATCATATAAACCTGTCCCTCCTGCTGTCAAAATCAAACAAAACCGCTTTTCTGGAAACTCCATACAAGCGGTTTTGTCAAGATACGCAATATCAAATTATTCGGAAATCATCAGATTTTCCAAGAATGATTTTGCATAGGGAAACAGTTCTGTCTGCAAAGCATCGGAAAAACTCAAGCAGTAAATCCGATGTTCTACCAGAAACAGAAGGGTAACGGTTGTCATTTCCACATCATTGACGGTAACCGTATACCGCATCCCGTAAATCGGCTGTTCTGCATCGAAAACGCCCTCATAGTCACAAAGTTCCGTATAAGCGTAGTTTTCGAGCTGTTCCCGCATGCCGTCTGCAAATGCATGCAGAACAGACACGCTTTCAAAATCCATAACATCTGTAGATTCCGGAACAACACTCTGCACACTCAGTGAACTTTCTCCCTCTGATGGCAATAAGTATAGCAACGATTCTGACTGCTGCTGTACTGTCCAATCAAGGGGAAGCGAAAAGCGAATTGCTTCTAATGCTTGCGAGCATTCCATAACCAGTGGCTTTTGTGCCGTTTGAAATAGGGTTTCAAACAAATCTTGATTGCATTTCATAAGAAATCCTTTCTGCTCTTAGATATCAATATCAATGTTAAAATCTTTTCGATATGGTTCAGACTGCATCGGGTCATTCAAGACCGGCGGATGCAGCGGTGGCATTTTCGGTGCAGGCGAAGGGGTTGGTGTAATCGGCTTTTTCGGCGGTGCAGCGGTCGGCTTCGGCTGCTGCGGTGCAGTCGATGCGGTTTCCTGCGGTGGCAGTTCCGGCATCGGCAAGTCGTCCCATTCCTCTTCAATATAGGTCACTGTAGAAGGAGCGGCAGCGGATTCTGTCACTGTTTCCGGTGCAGTTGGTTCAGAAACTGGCTGTTCTGATGTCGTTGTTTCCGTTGCAGATGCTTCTTCTGGTGTTGCGATAAATTCTGATGTAGCAGAAATTGGCTCTTCTGGTTGCTGCGGTTCTGCTGGCTGTTCTGGCTCAACTGGGGCTGCTGCTGCCGATTCTGATTCTGTCGGAGCAGCTGCTTCCGGTTTTGATTCCGGCTCTGCTGCCGGAGCGGAAACAGGCTCTTCACTTGTTTCCGAATCGGTTTCTGGCAGCGGTTCAATCTTCACTGATTCTTCAGCGTGTTCCGGAACAGGTGTCAGCGAAGCGGCTGCTTCAAAATCCTGATGTGGCAGCGGAAATTCCATTATTGTCGGCGTTTCATCTGCTTCGGTTTTTCCATCCTGCTCCAGCTGTTCTTTCTTCTTGGCTGCATTGTTGGAAATCACACCAATCACGCCGGAATTTTCCAGCACTTCCTTAAAGGTCGGCTGCTTTTCTGCATCTGTTTCCGATTCCGCAGATGCTGACGTTTCTGGCTTTGATTCTTCTGCAGGCTTTTCCGGCTGCAAAGCAGCAACTGCCTGCTGTAAGGTTTTCTTGATGTTTTCGGCAGCCTGTTTCTTGGCAAGTGCTTTCTGCTGTTCTGCAAGAGCATGTTCTTCCGCAGCTGCCTGTGCAGCAGAAGTGACCGTTAAAATATCTGGCATCATCGTGAAGTTTTCCGGAACTTCCAGCACATCCAGCTTGAAATCACCGCTTTTCAGCGTCATTTGCAGGGTATGTGTGCCATTCGGCAGCTGGTCAATCGTCAAGCAGGATTGCCGTGGGGCACTATATGGCACAAACAGAGTTTCATATAGCTGCTCACCATCCAAAACCACTTCAAATTCTGCATTTCTTGCCGTTCCAATGACAGTGATGCCCGTTCCGGTAAACTGACAGGAGAACGCTGCCTGTGGCTGTGCCTTCATTGAAGTGCGGTGATAGAAGCGATAAGATTCTGTTGTACAAATATCCCAAAAATCATTATAGAAAATTTCTTCCGAGAAGCAGTCCACTCTTCTTACATACAATGGCAGAATCGGCAGCGGTGTCACCTGCAAATTCCGGAATGTATTCATTTCATAGTCGCTGCAAATGGAAATTCGACCGGAATTTACCGGACTTTGTGGGCGGTAAGTTGTCAGCAAGTCGCCATTCAGGAAGAAGAAAATCGAATCTCCCAAAATCAGCAGCTTCAACTTGTTCCAGTCGGTTGCCCGAACCGTCATGGAGTTGCCCTCTGCTGCAACATTGTCCATATCCAACAGTTGCCAGCGTCCATCTCCGTAGAGAATCCCGGTATAGCCGCAACGAGAAGTGGTTTCACAAGTTACAGTTGAATTATAGCGAATTCCAAAACCAGCGTAGTTTTCTGCATCTCGATTATCCAGACGCACTTCAATTTCTGCACTGTAACTTCTCCAGCGGTCATCGCCTAAGCAGGTAATGGGTTCTGGTGTGCCACGATACCGCCAGTTTGCAGGAATATTTCCCTTTTTGATTCGCTGACAGAGAATGTCGCCGTCTTGGTCGGAGTGAATCAGTTCAAATGCACCGCCTTGGTCGGTCATATAGCGAGGTGCACAGCCCCGTACCATGATTTCATCCGACTGATACCGGAAATGATCCTGATACGGCAGCGGCAAACGCTCTGCATTCGGAATGTTATGTGAAAATGTTTCCACACCATTGACCCATCCGGTATCCAGTGTGGTAATCGTCATGATACTCTGCGGTGGCACTTTGATGAAATAGGTTTCCCCGTTGCGGTGGCTCGGTTTAATCGGCTTTCCCCGCCGAAACCAATTTGCATCAAATGCTTCACCCGGATTCGGTCCTGTTGTAATCACAGTGGAAAGCATCCGGTTCGTAAAGCCCATATCTTTCAGCTGAACAGAATATGTTCTCGTAAACAAGTCTTCATTGGTGAAATGCATCGTCATTTCTGAACGATCTGGGGAAACCAATGTCATGAAGTTATGGCTGGTATGTTCAATGGCGTGATTTTCTTCGCCGTCCCCATAACAAGCCCCGTTCACAAACAGCCAGCCCTTTGGAGAAAACCGGCTGAAATGCATTGCCATCCAGAAACCGCTATCCAGCCGATAAAAGCCCGACCACGGCTCTTGTGCAGCAATCAAGTGCTTTGGTTCATCATATGCCCCATCATAGTTGGCAGCGATTGCCGGACGGAACTCATACATACACATTTTGCCGTTATAATAGCTGTTGATAATCCGGTTTGCAATATCAATGGCACTGTTCTTTCCAACCAAACCGGATTGGTCTGCCTGAACGGTCAGTTCTGACAAATTACATGGAGCACTGCCCTCACTGTACCAGATTTCTTTTCCATATGCTTCATTCAGCAGGTTCGTATAAGAATCGCCAAATGTGGTATAATGCAGACCGATGACATCAATAGCATTCCGCAGCGAAGCATTTTCCACCATCTGTGCAGCAATGTTGCGTGTTCCGACTTCATCGGATGCCACCAGTTTAATTTTCCGGTAATCATACGGTGCCCGGACTTCATGGTCTAACCGATACCGCAAAAAGAGAATCCACGATTCGTCGATACGGTCAGTTTCGTTCTGTTCCGCACTGATAAAATGAAATTTCAAGCCATAAACCCGATAGGCTGCGTCTAATGTTTCTTTGATCCAACTATAACGGGCATTGAATCCATGTTCCTGACTGACGGTAAACGCTCTGGAAACCCATGCCGGTTCTCCCCAGCGGAGCAAATCCAACGTAATATCTGGATTGATGGCTTTGGCATCTGCTGCAAACTGAAACCCTGCTCCACGGGTCACATCTGCCCGTTCTTCGGGGGTTCGCTTGGTTGCCGGTTCTGTTCCGCAAGAAGAATTGACATCCGCACCCAGTTCCAGCTTGATATGCGACAAGCCAATCCCATAATCTTTCTGAAACAACAGCCGCATGATTTCTTCGTATTCTTTTGGATGTTCAACTTTATAATCCAACAGCAGACGAGAGGCATTATTCGCAGAAATACAGCCCAACCCACGATATGCGGCAGCCGGATTTTCGTTTGCCTGTGTCCCGTCTGCGATAATCTCCATGGATGCAACGCCGGATTTTCCGGTCATTTCTGAAAATTTTTGAAAAAGCTGTCCGTTTTTCCATTTAAAATCCATAACTGCAATCCCTTCCTGTTTTATTTTCCCAAATTTATTGTGCAGATTCTTGCTGTGTCTGCTGCGGACGAGCAATCAGAAATTTAATGGTCTTTCCCATCTCTTCAAACATTGCTTCGTGTTCCGTGCGGAAGCTTTGAATGTCCGGTTCTTTATGTAAATCGGTTGTCTGGAACACAATGTCAAAGCCGCACTCCTGAAAATAGAGGATCGATTCTTCAAACAATTCATCATCATCGGTTTTAAACCAGATTTCTCCATCCAATACCGTCCGATACTGCTGCAACTGACGGGGATGGGTCAGGCGACGTTTTTTATGTTTTCCCTTTGGCCATGGATTGCAGAAGTTGATGTAAATGCGATCTATCCGGTCTTCCGGTGAGAAATATTCCGAAAACTGCATCAGATTGCAAATAAAAATCCGAACATTGTCCAATGGCAGCTGTTGTTCCGCATAAGCCGCTTCCAATTTTCGTTTTGCAAGCACCAGCATTTCATTTTTGATGTCCATTGCGATGTAATGATAATCCGGATTGGCGGGAGCTTCCTGCGAGATAAAGCCGCCCTTTCCGCAGCCCAATTCCAGCCGCAGCGGTTTCTTTTCTCCCGGAAAAATCGTATTCCAATGCCCTCGATTCAATTTTGGCTCGGAAATATAAAATGGACAAGCCTCTAATTCTGGTTTTGCCCACGGTTTATGCCGAATACGCATATAAGCGATCCATCCTTTCTATGCAAGCAGATTCTTTCCATTTTATTATATCATACTTCCTGGAAAAAAGCAAAGGAATTATGAGAAAAAAACAGAGAAAATTGCAGATTTTCAGATACAATTCAAAGAAAAATGATTTTCTCATCAAAAATAAGGGATATTTTTCATAAATCCGGTGGTTTTTCCAACTATCTGTAACATATTTTGCAAAAAACAACCTGCATCCGGCTGCGGTTCGGCAGGGAATGCAGGTTGTTTCATCATTTTTATACGCACTCTGAATTCTGAATTCTTGGAAAACCAGTCTGTGATATCCGGCAAAATTGCTTTGCTCTTAGATTTCAATACCACTTTCTTGCAACCTTCGTTAGGGAGGACAGCTTGTCCTCCCTATATTTCAAAGGATGCCCTGCCCTTTTGTCCCTTCGGGACATTTCCCCACACTGTGGGGAATCCCCCTTCTCCGCCGAGCTGAGCCAGCTCGACCGCAATTCGCCTGCGGCGTTTAAAGAGAAAGCGTAATGTCTTTTTGCATCGGCTGGTATTCCCGACAGGTCACCCCTGCCAGCCGGAACATCTGTACCGACGCTTTGGTACTCTCTGTATCTGCATACTTGTTATCCAGATAAATCACTTCCCGAATACCGCTTTGAATGATTGCCTTCGCACATTCATTGCATGGAAACAGCGATACATACAGCCGACAGTCTTGCAGGCTGGCTGCGTTGCGGTTCAAAATGGCATTCAATTCCGCATGGCAGACATAAGCATACTTCGTATCCAAAAATCCGCCTTCCCGTTCCCATGGCATCACGTCGTCATTGCAGCCTGTTGGCATGCCGTTATAGCCAACCGAAACCACTTTGTTTTCTGCATTGACGATACAAGCACCAACTTGTGTATGATTGTCCTTGCTCCGCTGAGCGGAGAGCAGGGCAACTCCCATAAAATAGGCATCCCATGAGAGATAATCCATTCGTTTCATAAAGGGAAATTCCTTTCCATTACCCATTCGGGTTTATTCTGCCGGAAATTTTTTCAGTGTTCCCAGCAAATGTTGCCGATAAAGCGTTGCATCGATCACATTTAAGATTTTATCCCCGTTGACATCGCCACGGTCGAATGCATATGCTGCATCTGTTCCGTCTATCTTCCGGAGCAAGTAGCGATTCAGCAATACCAAATCAGAAATGGTAACATTCTGGTCATCGTTAATATCGCCGAGAACGTCTGTCTTCGGTGCTTCTGTTGTCGTTGCAGCTGCTGTAGTTGTGGTAGTAATTGTGGTGGTGGTTGTAGATGGCTTTGTTGTGTCTGTGGTTGGCTTGGTGGTGTTGCCGTCTACAATCGTTCCGCCGTCCAAGTTGCTGCCCTCAGTCGATGCATAGGAAGCATAAAATTCTGACAGGGACAGCCCTGTTCCATTGTTGCCCAATGCTTTCTGATGGTCTAAGCCGATATATTTTCCGGTTTTCAGTGTCTGCCACAGGGATTTTTCAAACAATGCATACTTATCCGCATCCCAAGTCAGATTGGTCTTGCTGGCGGCCTGGTCATATCCAATACCTGCCCAAAGTCCGCCCGTATCGCCGGAGTTGGTATTCAAGCACCAGAAGGTATGGTTGATATGATGGTTGATCATGTAATCCCGCAGCAGTTCCATCCACTGTTGATTCTTGCCGCCGTCCATATGACCGCCCCATTCGCCAATCAGCAGCGGTGCAATATCTTCGGCATTGACATATGCCCAAGTATCATACCAATAATCATCCAGCAAAGTCTGTTCCGTGAAATCCTTATCAAACCAAGTCTGGTTATAAACAGACGGGCCATAATCGTGCGGAGAATACACGATCTGGCTGGTACCGGAATCCGGAACGACCGGATATTTCCGGACACCACGCAGGTTTCCGCCCCACCATGCCGGAATATACGGTGGGTCAGTCTTAGAATCCGGCTGCCCCCAAGTATAGGCATCGCTCTTCACAGACTGTTCTACACCTTCGATGAAAATCAAGGCATTCGGATTCACATCCAAAATCGAATTGGCACATTTTGTTGCTGCATATGCCCAGTTATTTTCATCAGTTGAGCCGTCCCACTTTGCAGCAGTTGCACCCTCCTGACCTTTTCCGTGCGGTTCGTTTTTCAGGTCGTAGCCAATCAACGTATCATCATTTTTGTACTTATCTGCCAGCCATGTCAGCGTTTCAATCCACAAATCCGTGGTAACCATTGTCCCATCTGCGGTTTCCTTGCCATACCATAAATTATAGTTATGACCGGAGTTGTCCGTATGCGGGCTGTGAATGTCGATAAATGCTTTCAAGCCGTATTTCTTGCACTTTTGCATGATAATGTCGAAGATTTCCATGCTGTTTTTCATGGTTTTATCTGCATTCAAAAAATCTGGATTGATGACATAATACGGCGGATTGTTTTCAGCAGACACACTGGAAACAGGGTTTGGTGTGTCGTTCATCCAAGAAATCAGCAGTTCTGTAGAAATCGGCATCCGAATAACATTGATGCCGCGGTCGGCAACTTCGGAAAGCATATCATCCACGTCACCGCTCCACAGATAGTGCAAGCAGTTTTCTCCGCAGTTGAAGCCGAACCAGTTTGCACCCGTCAGCCAGACTTCATTGCCATCCTTGTCATAGAGCCGGCTGCCGACTGCGTGCAACCAGTCGTCATTGTTTGTATCCTCTGCCTGTGCAGAAATGGTGGTAAAGCTGGGGATTGCAGCAGCTGTTGCAGTCAATGCCATCATTCCTGCCAGCAAAATTGCTTGTAATCGTTTTTTTAATTTCATGACAAAAACTTCCTTCCAACATCATTGTTTCAATCCGTAGTCGGTAATTTCACAGAGTCTAACATGTCAACAGAGGATTGACTGTGGTTTGCCTCGCATCAATGAGGGATACCGATTTCTCTCCGCCCGCCATTGACGTTCCCGTTCTGATTTGCAATTTCTCTCACCACCTGTAGCGGTGGAAGAATCCGTGCTGTTATTTGTTAAAGTTCCGGCGGAGCGATATTCCCAGATAAATATTGCTTATAGGCAATCGCATCCACAATGTTCAAAACGCCATCTTTGTTCAGGTCACCCCGTTCAAAGGTATATGCTGCATCTTTTCCGTCTATTTTCCGGAGCAAATACCGATTCAGCAAAACGGCATCCGAAACCGTCAATTTCTTGTCGCCGTCAATATCGCCAATCACTTCCGTAATCGGTGCTTCTGTTGTAGTTGCAGCCGTTGTAGTAGTGGTTGTCGTTGTGGTCGTAGATGGCTTTGTTGGTTCGGTAGTCGGTTTGGTGGTGCTGCCATTTACAATCGTTCCGCCATCCAAGTTGCTGCCCTCGGTCGATGCATAGGACTTGTAGAATTCTGATACGGAAATACCAGAACCATCCGTGCCAAGTGCTTTCTGATGGTCTAAACCGATAAACTTTCCGGTTTTCTGTGTCTGCCACAGGGATTCCTTAAACATATCATACTTTTCTGTATCCCATGTCATAAAATCATAGCTCAGCAATCCGCCAGTATCGCCGGAGTTCGGGTTCAAGCCCCAGAATGTATGGTTGATATGATGGTTAATCATGTAATCCCGCAACAGCGTCATCCATTTTTCATTCTTTCCGCCATCCATATGACCGCCCCATTCGCCAATCAGCAGCGGTGCAATGTTTTCAGCGTTGATATATGCCCAAGTATCATACCAATAGTCATCCAGCAGCGTCTGTTCCGTGAAATCCTTATCAAACCAAGTCTGGTTATAAACAGACGGACCATAGTCATGCGGAGAATAGACAATCTGGCTTGTACCGGAATCCGGCTGAATCGGATAATCCCGAACGCCACGCAGATTGCCGCCCCACCATGCACCATACCACGGGGAAACATCTGCCGGAGCTTGCCAGATGTCAGCGGTATCATAAGTATAGCCCTTTTCCGTCTTTGGATACTGTTCTACACCCTCTACAAAAATCAATGCATTCGGGTTGACATCCAAAATCGAATTTGCACATTCCGTTGCAGAATATGCCCAGTTGTTCAAATCGGTGGAATCATCCCACTTTGCAATGTCTGTCGGGCAAGTTGTACCATTATAGCCACGCTTTCCGTGCGGTTCGTTCTTCAGGTCGTAGCCAATCAAGGTATCATCATTCTTATACTTATCTGCCAGCCAGGTGATGGAATCTTTCCACATATCCCATGTAATCTGTTCGCCGGAATATGCACCCACTGCCATGTTATCTGCATCAGCCGCCGAAGCATCATAGTACCACAAATTATAGTTATGACCGGAGTTGTGGGCTGCCGGACTGTGTACGTCCACCATGACCTTAATGCCGTATTTCTTCATCTTCTGCATAATGATGTCGAAGATTTCCATACTGTTTTTTGCCGGGTCTTTGCCATCTCCGTTTTTGGAGAGTTCCGGATTGGCGTAGCAGTTCATGCTCTTTACTTCCAGCGGTTCGCCGTTCATCCAAGAGCAGAGCAGTTCCGTAGAAATCGGCATTCTTACAATGTTAATGCCGTGGTTTGCAATATTTTCTACAAAGTCATTGATATCCGCTGCATATAAGCCGTGCGGACTGTTTTCCGTGCAGTTCATACCGAACCAGTTTGCACCCGTCAGCCAAACTTCGTTACCGTCCTTATCATAGAGCCGGCTGCCGACTGCGTGTAACCAGTCATCATTGTTGGTATCCTCTTCCGCCTGTGCGTTCAGTGTTCCAATTGCCGGAACAGAAGCTGCAACTGCGGTGCAAGCCATCATGCCAGCCAGCAAAACCGCTTTCCAGCGTTTCCACATTTTCATAAAAAGCTCCTCCCTTTTTCGTCAAAACGAACAAAAAATATGTTTGTCCATACAATTTCATTATACCGGATACCAGAAAAAAAGTCAAGCACTTTTGGGAAAAATTTACGAAATGCGTAAAATGACCGGCTTGCATTTCTGCCTGCATTGTGTTATAATAGAAGTGTTCGATTTTTACAGGTTGCCAGAGGCAAGGAGGGCTTTTCTATGAAAAAAATATGGAAACATCTGTTCAATCAAAACATGCTCTACATTTTGCTGATGCTAGTGCAGATTGCCTTTCTGGTGCTCTCTGTTCTGTTTCTGAACCGGAATTATGCGTGGGTTTATGGTGCATTGCTACTGCTGAACGGGCTGCTTATCATCTATATCACCAATTCCCGAAAAAATCCAACCTATAAAAATGCATGGCTGGTGGTCATTGCGGTCTTGCCGATTTTCGGCGGATTGTCTTATCTGTTTCTGAAAACCCGAAGAGATACCCGTATTTTCTTCCACAACTACAAACAACAGATGGAACAGACCAAACCCCTGCTCACACAAGAGCCGGATGCTGCCCGACACCTATTCAATGACAGTCAGCAGGTTTACAACTTATCCACCTACTTGCAGCATACGGGCTTTCCGGTTTATGAACAGACCAATGTCACCTATTTCCCACTGGGCGAAGAACAATTTGCAGAGATGAAAAACCGCCTGCGAGAAGCAAAACGCTTTATCTTTATTGAATATTTCATCATTGCACCGGGAAAAATGTGGGATGAATTTCTGGAAATTCTCATCGAACGGGCACGAGCAGGCGTAGAAGTTCGCCTGATGTATGACGGATTCGGCACAAAATTCTTTTCAACAGGCGATTTCCTGAAAATTGCCAAGCAACACCACATTCAATGCCGATGCTTCAACCCGTTTCGTCCGCTGCTTTCTTCCGCCCAGAACAACCGTGACCACCGCAAAATTCTAATCATTGATGGAAATATTGCATTTAATGGCGGTACGAATCTGGCAGATGAATACATCAACGAAAAAGTGCGGTTTGGGCATTGGAAAGATACCGCCATCATGCTGGAAGGGGCAGCCGTCTGGAGCTATACCATGATGTTCCTGCAACTCTGGAACATGAACAATCCCAACAAAAAAGAAGCTTACGACCAATACCGCCCAACTTACCTGCCAAAGCAGACCAATGGCGGATTCATTCAGCCTTACGGGGACAGCCCCGTGCAGGACGATGTAAAGGGCGTTATGGTCTATCTGGATTTGATCTCCAACGCAAAACGGTATGTCTACATTGAAACACCGTATCTGATTCCTGACCACGACTTATTGACTGCCCTGAAACTCGCAGCAGAAAAAGGCGTTGATGTCCGAATTATCACACCCCATATTCCGGATAAATGGTATGTTTACCAGCTGGCGTGGAATGCTTATCAAGAGTTGCTGGAATCCGGTGTCAAAATCTTTGAATATACCCCCGGTTTCATCCATGCAAAAAGCTTTGTCGTGGATGATGAACTGGCAGTTTTAGGGACAATCAACTTGGATTACCGCAGCTTATACCTGCACTTTGAATGTGCAACGCTGATTTATCACTGCAATGTGATTCAAACCATGCTGGCAGATTTCCTGAAAACACAACGGAAATCACAGCCCATCACATTAGAGGACTGCAAAAACCGAAAGTGGTATCAGAAATGCAATAGTTATGTATTGGGGCTACTCGCTCCATTGCTATAATCGGCTCGCTGTTCGGAGATTCCAACAGCAGCCCCAACAAACAAAAAGGAGGATTGCAACATGGGAGAAGCATGCAATCATCAGTGCGATTCCTGCGGCAGCAATGGCAATTGCAGCACACAGGATCTGGAACACGAAAAGAGAGTAAAGGAACACACCAGCGGTGTCAAGAATGTCATTGCGGTTGTTGGCGGAAAAGGCGGGGTCGGAAAATCTCTGGTTACCAGCCTGCTCGCCATTCAGACCCAGCGGCTGGGCTATCACGCAGCTATTTTGGATGCGGATATCACTGGCCCATCCATTCCGAAAATCTTCGGCATCAACAAGCCGGCAGAAGCAGTCGATAATTCTCTGCTGCCACATGTCACCGAAAGCGGCGTTAAGATTATGTCTATGAATATGCTGCTGCCGAACGCAACTGACCCGGTACTCTGGAGAGGTCCAGTCATTTCCGGCGTTGTCAAGCAGTTCTGGGAAGATGTGCAGTGGGGCGATGTGGACTTTTTATTTGTCGATATGCCTCCGGGGACGGGTGACGTTCCGCTGACTGTCTTTCAGTCCCTGCCCATCAACGGCATTCTAATCGTATCCACACCGCAGTCTTTGGTTTCCATGATTGTGGACAAGGCAATGAACATGGCACAGATGATGCAAGTTCCGGTTTTGGGTATGGTGGAAAACATGCGGTTTCTGCGATGTCCAGACTGCGGAAAGGAAATTCCGCTGTTCGGCTCAGATGACCATGTAGACAGCCACGCTGTTCCAGTTCTGGAACGCATTCCGCTCGACCCGACTGTAGCAGCGGCTTGCGATGCCGGAAAACTGGAGCAGGCGGAAATTGACTATTTGGCAAAAACCGCAGTGATGCTGACGGAAACCTTTGGCAAAAAGCAATAAATCTTGTGTTGGCAATGTGAATGCCCCGTGAGGTTTGCATAAAATCGACAAAATTTCAGGAAAAAGCAGCCGGAAATTTGTATCAGATTTCCGGTTGACAAATGACCATTTCTGTGCTATCATAATAGCATAAACAGCAAAGGTGCTGAATCGGAACAAGAGCCGATTCAGCACCTTTTTTGTTTCTCACATCATCTTGTGTTCCGGTGGAAGAAGGAGCTCGCTTCTCCGAAACAAATTTACAACACGGAAGGATGTATCAGAATGGACGAAACAAAATTGTTAGACCTCGTTGGCGGTCAGGTATTTGGCGTATGGTTCTTGGTCGGTGCGGCATTGGTATTCTTTATGCAGTGCGGATTTGCAATGGTAGAAACCGGTTTTACCAGAGCAAAGAATGCCGGCAACATTATCATGAAAAACTTAATGGACTTCTGTATTGGTACAGTTGTTTTCATTTTAATCGGATTTAGTTTGCTGCTGGGCGAAGACTGGCTTGGTCTGATTGGCAAGCCGGGCTTCGATATTTTCTCCGATTATGCAAACTTCAATTGGTCTGGTTTTGTATTTAACTTGGTTTTCTGTGCAACGGCAGCAACGATTGTTTCCGGTGCGATGGCAGAACGAACCAAATTTATTTCCTATTGTATTTATTCCGCAGTCATTTCTGCATTGATTTATCCGGTAGAAGCCCACTGGGTATGGGGCGGCGGCTGGCTGTCCACACTGGATACTCCATTCCATGATTTCGCTGGTTCTGGTGTGATTCACTTTGTCGGCGGTCTATGTGCCCTGATTGGTGCATCCATCCTCGGCCCTCGTATTGGTAAATTCACCAAAGATGAAAACGGAAACGTCAAAGTCAATGCCATTCCGGGTCACTCCCTGACGATCGGTGCTTTGGGCTGCTTCATTCTTTGGTTTGGCTGGTATGGATTCAATGGTGCTGCTGCAACCTCTGTTGAACAGCTGGGTTCGATTTTCGTAACCACAACCATTGCTCCGGCAATTGCAACTTTTGTTTGCATGGTCTTCACTTGGCTGAAATATGGAAAGCCAGATGTTTCCATGTGCTTGAACGCTTCTCTGGCTGGTCTGGTTGGTATCACCGCTGGCTGTGATGTCATGGATGCTACTGGTGCAATCATCGTTGGCATTGTTTCCGGTCTGCTGGTATGCTTCGGTGTTTGGCTCTTAGACCATGTATTGCACATTGATGACCCGGTTGGTGCTGTTGCAGTTCACTTCTTCAACGGTCTGTGGGGCATCATTGCAGTTGGTCTGTTCGCAACACCGGATGCACCGCTCTCCAGCTGTACAGGTTTGTTCTACGGCGGCGGTTTCAGCCTGCTCGGCTCTCAGCTGTTGGGTCTGCTCTGCATCGCTGCATGGACAGCTGTTCTGATTACCATTACATTCCTGATTATCAAGCACACCATTGGCTTGCGTGCTTCTGCAGAAGAAGAAGTCATTGGTTTGGACGCAACCGAACACAACCTGCCTTCCGCTTATGCAGACTTTATGCCGTCTGCTGCAACCGTTTCCATGGATACAGAAAATGCATCGGTTGCAGGGGTTGACCTGCCAGAACCGCAGCTGATTGTAAAGCCAGCTACGGGCACTGCAAAGATGTCCAAGATTGTTGTCATTTGCAAGCAGGAAAAGCTGGCAGTTCTGCAATCCGCTTTGAACAAGATTGGTGTCAACGGTATGACTGTTACACAGGTACAGGGCTACGGTACACAAAAGGGCAACTCGCAGTATTATCGTGGTGTTCGGGTCGATGGGCCGAAGCTCCTGCCGAAGGTTAAGATTGAAATTGTTGTCACCAGCATTCCGGTAGAAACGATTGTAGATGTCTGCAAGAAGGTTCTGTACACGGGTCAGATTGGTGATGGTAAGATTTTCGTTTACGACGTCGAAGAAGTTGTAAAGGTTCGTACGGGCGAAACAGGTTACGATGCTTTACAGGGCGACGACTAATATTTGATAAACAACCTCCTATTGAAACGGCAAGCCGGAAATTGCAAAACAAGTAGTTTCCGGCTTGTTGTTTTATGATTTCTGCAAAATTCTTTTTTATTTTTACTTTTTTCTGTTTTTTCTTTCGTTTCTTAAAAAAGTGAAAAAACAGTTGACAAATAGGTGTGTCTATGCTATAATAATAAAGCTGATTCTGATAGGAACGAGCAAGCCATCTGACATCAGGAGAGGTGTCCGAGTGGTTTAAGGAGCTGGTCTTGAAAACCAGTGATTCCGCAAGGAACCGTGGGTTCGAATCCCACCCTCTCCGCCAATATTTTTATCATTCACAACTTGCAGAAATACCCAAGTGGTGAAGGGGCTCCCCTGCTAAGGGAGTAGGTCGGGAAACCGGCGCGAGGGTTCAAATCCCTCTTTCTGCGCCAAATTTATTTTGGAAAAAGCAGTGTCATTTCGGAACATTCTGAAGTGACACTGCTTTTATTTTTTAGAAAGGAAAAGCAAACAGATTTGTGTTTGTAGGGAATTTGAATGTTATCTTTCAATGAGATATTTGCTGATAGTACAAAATACTGTAAAAAGATAAAAACAGATGAATATCATGAAACTGGTAAAAATATGATAGTTGACCAAGGACAATCTGAAATTGCTGGATATACAGATTTAGAAGAAGGTTTATTTTCCGATGTTCCTGCAATTATTTTTGGCGACCATACAAGAATCATAAAATATGTTGATAAACCATTTTTTATAGGTGCTGATGGCGTAAAAGTTCTTAAATCTAAACTCGAAAAAGCAAACTATAGATATCTTTATTATGCTTTAAAAAATGTAAAAATACCAAATACAGGATACAACCGCCACTTTAAATGGCTAAAAGAAACGATTTTCAATTATCCGAATAGCGATAGACAACAAGAAATTGTTTTAATTCTCAATAAACTTCAATCCATCATCACCCACCTCCGCACCCAGCTTGAAAAGCTTGACTTGCTTGTAAAATCCCGATTTGTCGAGATGTTTGGGAACATTGAAAATATGTGTACAATTGCTGATGTATGTTCAATTATAACAGATGGAACACATCAACCACCAAAATTCACTACTGATGGAATCCCATTCCTATTTGTATCGAACATCGCTACAAACGAAATTGTGTACAACGCAGAAAAATTTATATCTGAAGAAACATATAATGACCTCTATAAGCGTACTCCAATTGAAATCGGCGATATTATATTATCAACAGTTGGTTCTTATGGTCATCCAGCAATTGTAAAAACAAACAAAAAATTCTTGTTTCAAAGACACATCGCATATTTAAAACCAATTCCAACTACTATAAATTCGATATATCTTCATCGTGCAATTTTATCAGATAATGTGCAAAGACAAATTGATGAAAGAGTAAAAGGAATTGCTCAAAAAACATTAAATTTATCAGAAATCAGAAAAATAGTAATTCCTGCTCCCCCTCTCGAATTACAAACCCAATTCGCCAACTTTGTCAAGCAAGTAGACCAATCCAAATCCATCCTGCAACAAGAACTCACCCAAACACAAACCCTCTTCAATTCCCTCATGCAGGAATATTTCGGGTAATAACAGCAACCCCATCCGGCACTGTTCGCACCAGATGGGGCTTTTCGTTGCTGTTTTGCAAAGCATTTCTTTTTTGCTGTCATGGAACAGAGTCTGCTTGTTCGCATGGTCGGTCAGACGCTACAGAAAAGAAAGGACAATGCTGTGCAAATCGTGGGGGCAATGAAAAGAATCGTTCGGTTACTGCATCTTGTAAGCGTCGATCATCTTCTTGACCATCATACCGCCAATCGAACCAGCCTGTCTTGCAGTCAGGTCGCCGTTATAGCCCTGCTTCAGGTTTACGCCAACTTCGTTGGCAGATTCAACCTTAAACCGTTCCATTGCTTCTTTGCCCTTCTGTGTGAATTCGCCCTTCATATTAAAAACACCTTTCTCATTTTAGAATGTTGTTCCAGCAGGGTTTCTGCCGGTTTGTGTGCGGCGTTTTCGTCGCAATAGTAGTATCTCACCACAACGGCATTCTATCACAGGAAATTTTCAGCGGTATTTTTACATGAAATTGGGTCTTTTTCTGCTTATAAATGCTTCACTCTGTCTTGCACTTCTGCCCGCTTCGCATCGTTGAACCGGTCGAGTGTTCCCACCAGATAACCTGTAATCCGGCGAATCCGTTCAAAATTCTCCGGTGCAAACTGACATCGCAGGTCTACAAAATCTCCGTCCACCTGAATGGAAAGCTGTTCAATCTTCCGGTTCGGATAGGTTTTCTTGCTGTGCTTCACATATGCGGCAATCTCTGCATCTGAGAGCGTTCCGCCCGTAACCGTTACAGGAATCGAATCATATACTGTCATTGTTCCATACCTCCAAAATCGACCAGATAAAAATGAATGGTTTCTGATTCTATTATAAACCATCTCCGGCAATTTTGCAAGCACTATCAAGAATTATTTTCATTTGATAATAATTCTTATTTATCATGACGGAATGATGTCCAGCACAAAAAATTCTTGACAGAAAAAAGAAAACATGATAAGATAAAATTAGTGGATTTCACAAAAAATGAAGGGGGTTTTCTCATGAAAAAACGAACATTTCTACAAAAATTATGTGCCATCTTTACGGTTTCCGCCCTGCTGCTGGGAACAGGTTCTGCCATCGCTCCGGCGGTATCTGCCGCCGCAGAGCCAGATGCTTGGCACGATGACTGGCTGCACGTCAATGACAATGCGGAAATCGTTGACCGAAACGGGAATCCGGTCTGGCTGACGGGCTGCAACTGGTTCGGCTATAATGTTGGCAGTCAGGTATTTGATGGCGTGTGGTCGCAAAATATGCATGATATGTTGACCCAAATCGCAGACCACGGCTTTAACCTGCTGCGGATTCCGGTTTCTACGGAACTGCTGCTGCAATGGAAAAACGGCGATCCTGACCCAGCAACGCCAAAGGTTAACGAATGGACAAACCCAGAACTGACCAAAGAGGGTGTTGTCGGCGGAACGATCAAATACAGCTTCGATATCTGGAATCAAGCAATTGCTTGGTGTCGAGAGCTGGGTATTAAAATTATGATTGATATTCACAGTGCAGAAACTGCCTCCGCTGGGCATCAAGTCAACCTCTGGTATACCGATAAATTCAGTACCGAGGATTGGTTTGAGGCACTGTCTTGGTTCGCAGACTATTACAAAGATGATGATACGATTTTAGCCATCGACCTGAAAAATGAACCGCACGGAAAAGCGGATGTCCCTGATAAAATGGCAAAGTGGGACGACACCACCGACCCGAATAACTGGAAATATGCAGCGGAACAGGCTGCCGCACACGTTCTGAAAGAAAATCCAAACTTACTGGTTATGGTAGAAGGGGTCGAAGTCTATCCGAAAGAAGGCTATGACTGGACAGCTCCGGCTATCGACTGGACAACCAACACTGAATATTACTATGGCACTTGGTGGGGCGGAAATTTCCGAGGAGCAAAAGAAAATCCGATTGACTTGGGCGAATATCAAAGCCAACTGGTTTATTCTCCGCACGACTATGGTCCATTGGTTTACCAGCAGAAATGGTTCTATGAGGGCTTCACAAAAGAAACCTTGCTCAAAGATTGCTGGTATGACAACTGGTTCTATTTATTAGATGAAAAAGTTGCACCGCTGTTGATGGGCGAATGGGGCGGATTTATTGACTCCCAGCATGACCCAGACGGTTCTAATCAAAAATGGATGCTCGCACTGCGGGATTTGATGATTGAAAATCATATTCACCACACATTCTGGTGCTTCAATGAAAACTCTGGCGATACCGGCGGACTGGTTTATGACAACTTCGGAAAATGGGATGAAGATAAATATGCTCTTGTAGAGCCTGCTCTCTGGCAGACAGATAGCGGAAAATTCATCAGCTTAGACCATCAGACTGCTTTAGGTGCAAATGGCATTTCTCTGGGCGACTATTATGGCGGTTCTACCAACCCAACAGACCCTACAACCCCGACAGAATCCCCCATCAAGGGCGACGCAAACGGGGACGAAATGACCAATATTTTAGACTCCATGCTGATTCGGCGGTATCTGTTAGACCCGAAAACGATTCTTGTCACAGAGAATGCAGACTGGAACGAAAACAACACAGTCGATTTAACCGACTTGATTTCCTTGAATCGGTTCTTGCTGAAACAGGATGTTTAACAATTTTAATTGGTTCATGCTTTAATGTTCCGCCTTTGCAAAAATTTCTTTAGAAATACCAATTTCTCCCTTGAGTGTATAAGAAACGGTGCTGCATAGTGCCGTTTCTTTTTTTGTATCCGTCACCTGTTTTTCTAAAATCTCTACATCTGTCAAAAAATTTCGCTCGTATCGCTGAATCTGCTGTTCCAAATCCTGCTTCGCCTCTTCTGGGGTAAATTGCAAGACCGTTTCTGTATATTCCCGGTTGGTTTCCTGACAAATTGCAATTGGCAATGACTTTCCAAAAATCGTCAACGGCGTTCGCTCTGTCATCGTCTGCCCGTAAGCATATGGCTTTTGCGATTTGGAAAGTGGCAACTCCAACGTGAAAAAATCCAGACTCGTCTTTGTCTGCTCCCGTCCCGAACTGGTGCGAATCGTCTGTTCATACGCACAGGAAAAGGTTTCTTCTATCTGATAAATACCCTCAATATCTGCCATGGCATGACGGAAGCGAATATTTCCCTCTTCATCTAATTGCACGCCACTGACCAGCAACGCTCCCTTTTGCACAGGCTCTTTTACTGCACAAAGAAGTTGTCCGCTCCGCACTGTAACGCCCGTGATTTCTGCATCATACGCAGACACGATATTACAGGGTACTCGCTTTTCCAACGGTGCAACTTCTTCCGGCGTTTCTGTCACTTCCACCACCAACCGATTTCCGGTATGCCGCATAGCAACCCGACACAGTTCCGGAATTGCTGCCCGCAGCTGATGTTCACAGCGGCGAAATGGCACTGTTCCCATAAACGAACCTCTTTTTACTCCGCATTCCTCCAGCACCGCACAAATCTTTTCATCGGAAATGGTCGTATTTCCCTGCACTTCAATCAGCATCACGACATTGCAGCAATAAATCAGAAAACAGCTTGCCAGTATCATTCCAATGGGGATTCCAAACCGCAGCCGATGCCGCCAGAGGAAAAATTGCAGCGTTTTGCAGGGCGTTTCTGTGACGACCATTCCATATTGTTCCGCCAGCTTCCGCATTTTCTTGCAGTCTTTGGCATATATCACGCCTTGCACGGTATCTTTTTCTATCTGCTGCCCAAAACAGCGAACATGCTTTGCACGCAGAGCATCAAAAAATGCCGTTCCCTTTTTCCCCTGTGCAGCAATTCGGACAACGCCGAACACCTGCCCCCACAGTCCCCGTTTTTCTGCGGCTTGGCGTTTCATTTGCAGCGTCCTCCCCTCTGTTCCAGTTCAATGCTTTGCAGCGTTCCGTGAATCAAAACGCCATCGGTTGCGTAAGTATCCACTTGCAACGACTTGCCCCAGACGGAAATCTGCAAATCCTGCGTCTGAATGACAATCCGAATATCATTATATTCTAAAATGTGCCGACAATTCTCAATCCGAAGTTCCTGATTGCCAGCGACATACAACATGGGCTGTAAATGAAACCATTTCCGCCCCCATTCTGTCCAGCGTTCCAACAACCGCCATCACCTCACTGCACTATATGCGATACAGAAAGAAAAAAGTACTTGAATCATTTGGCATATTTTTCACGAAAAATCGCTATGAT
>UMGO01021916.1_pt1 | contig 23836 bp, 14 predicted proteins | sample 1965301 | NCBI WGS metagenome assembly UMGO01 (sample SAMEA4836074, study PRJEB28245) | human gut metagenome | biome: gut microbiome; material: fecal sample | place: Denmark | collected 2008 | reverse complement strand
CGTCAATTACTGTATTTCCAGTTACTATGATGTTGTTCTTATCAACATTCTCTTTTATCAGATTCTCTCGGCTAAGTGGTGTTGGGGAGAAATGATAAGTTGCAATTCTTCCTGTAATCTGTCTGTTCATTTCTTCCGGCCATGGGCTATAGATATTATTTGTGCGCAATCCGGCCTCAACATGGCATACTGGAATTTGTTGGTAAAAACCGGCAAGGGCTGCAGCCATGCTTGTAGTAGTGTCACCATGCACAAAGATTAAATTAGGATGACAGACCTTAAACACGTCCCTTAGGCCCAATATCACACGTGAAGTTATGTCATAAAGATCTTGACCTTGCTTCATAATGTTTAGGTCAAAATCTGGTTTTATCCCAAATAATGACAAAACTTGGTCTAACATTTCACGGTGTTGACCTGTTACACATACCAAAGTACGGAATTCATTTCCTCTTTGTTGAAACTCTTTGACTAATGGTGCCATTTTTATTGCCTCGGGACGAGTCCCGAAAACCAACATTATTGTTTTCATATCTTATTTCAATATTTTGTTCACATTATTTTCGTCAAGCACGTCAGTTTGTTTAATCAACTCTAATGCTTTCTTTTTATTTAAATAGTCTTCCTCAATAAGTTTTACAGTATTAATTATATCTTCTTCATTATATGGATCTACTGAATAGCCAATACCCAAACGTAATACTTTTTTTTCTAAATAAGTATTACGGCTTACAAGTATAGGGCATCTGAAATATATAGATTCATAAAGTTTATTTGGTTCTGCATACTTTACATTTGGACTTGATGTGTCGTATGTAGAAACAACTACGTCAACATTTGAGTATATTTCAGAAAGATCATTTGGACTTTTAAAACTTCCATGATAAAAGATATTACTATTTTTAGGCAATTCCTCTTCTGAAATCACAGGAGATATAAAACCATAGAAATGAAATTCATGATTAGAAAATTTGCGGGTTATTGCATCGGCAATACTAAGTAACGATTTATAGCGAATCCCTCCTATAAAAGCAAACCGAATACAATTATTATTAAAATTTTTATTTGCCTCATGCGGAAAGTTTATTATTTCAGGAGACAATTTATTGGGGATTATTACAATATTATCTTTTTTATATTTCTTATTCCCATAATGATACTCAACAAATCCTTCTGATGTTATAACTGTTTTTAAAGAATTGGCGATAATACGCTTGTCAAGCCATTCAAGAATAGAGCGCAAGATAGCATTGTGAACATTTGTATGCACCAAGTCACATTCTTCGTAAATGTATTTTTTGTTTTTATTGAATAATGTAGCGAACAAAGCAACATCTAACCCCTGATAATACCAAATTCCTGAGTTGACGGTATTCTTCTTGAAGAGTTTTCTGATTCCTTTATAATAAATTGTAACACGCTTAAAATAAGGTAGTGTATTGGAAAAAGTTCCTATCACTGAAATGTCTTTTTTATATGTATTTTTATTGTTCCTTTCAAATCCATATAATTTTACATCATATCCTTTTTGTATAAATTCCGAGATACGCTTATTTATATGTGCATCACTGATGGAATTCATTATGAAGTTTATCGTCATCATAAAACAGATTTGTATTAAAAACTTTTTATGGCTTTTTTTATTGCATCGAGAAAACCATGCCCGTATTGAACATCTGGCTCCACGTAGTTGCCTTCTCCCCATTCATTCCAAGATTTCAGGAAAAGAATCTGATGTTCTTCCGTTTTACTCTTTATCATATCCAATGCTTGGTATATATGCTTTTCAAATTTGTCGGGTGTTGCATTTACATAAATTCCGTCGTAAGAAGACACGCGTGGTGTACGGTCCCATTGGGGAAGAATAGTTGGATATACGTTGTCCCATGTATCCTCTGGCGCGAAAAAATTGCGTACAGTACGTGCGTAATCATACTTTATATTGCCTGTCGGAACACCTATATGACGTAAAACCGTTTTTGCAAGATTTTTCCATTTACCTTCATAAAGCATTTCTCCACGCCTCTTACCAAACGAGTTAACAGCATCAAATCCCATGTTTAGGACAGAAAGGAAAATGTCTTCGCTACTTTTCAAATTTGGCATAACCCTTTGACGTGCCCCGTCCTGCATAATTTTAAATGTTAAGGTTGACGGAGTCATACCAACAAAATGAAAACCCGGCAGCCCATTTTCTTGTGCCAACTTTCTCCAAATTTCAATGAAACGCATCGGCTCAGGCATATCATAAGGATTATAGACAACAAACAAAAGTTTGCCGTCAACCTTTATATATCTCTTATCCTTAAATGCATTCAATAAAGAATAAAAGTGATTAATATCATCTTCAACACCAGGATAAGTCTGTTCAATCAAAGTTGAATTTTTCTGTAACGAAGACTTTCGCTCCCATGTTTTATTACTCCAAGTGTGGTTAGCCCAACAAAGGCAAAAAGGAAAATCAGGTTTACCGCTTTCAACAACCTCATTGAAGGGTCGTTCCAAAAGCTGTTTCCCGTTTCCAAACCAATAATGATAATAACAGAACCCTTCAATACCGGCTTCACGTGCCAGCAAGGCTTGGTGTTCGCGTGTTTCAGGCAAGCGTAAATCATAGAATCCCAAATCTGCAGGTATCTTTGGCTGTTGGTGTCCACGGAACAGTGGTTTAGCCTTTACAACATTTGTCCACTCGGTAAATCCTGGTCCCCACCATTTGTCGTTTTCTGGTATTGGGTGAAATTGAGGAAGATATAATGCTATTAAACGTGGTTTCATACAATTAAGTTATATGTTAAAAAGTCTTCGGAAATAAATATACGAATCAAATTATCCTTGCCATAGCAAATGAGCACTGATGTAAGGTAGTGCATAATTCAAATAAACAAATGAAATAAATACTACCAACAACATCCCTATCCATTTTTGGCGGATTGTATAATAAACATTCATGAATAAAATAATTGTAACAATTCTGAACAAATAGCTCAACCGTTGACTGAGAACTGGTAAGAAAGCAAATGCCACATAAACAAATAACCCTAAAGCAAAAATTTTCATCATTATTGGGAAATACTTGTTGTATTTAATTATTGTTTCTTGAAAAAACATTAGATACAAAAAAATCAGCACAGTGAAGAAATGTAAAGGACTAAACACATTTACCGAAACATCTATAACATCTGCATTTCCTTGATAATTAGTTAACTTATTTTCAACGTATGCAATAGGAATATTCACAAGAATGTTGGTGCCTGAAATATAAACAAGATAAGCACATGGTATGGATATTATCCAGAATAACATTTGTTTTTTAGATAATTTATCATTACCCAAAAACAAAAATGGCAAAAGAATTAACGCTGACATGTGGAAAAATACGCCTAACAAAATAGGTAGCAACGCCTTAATACGTTGTCTTTCTGCCAAATAAGGAATCGCAAGCATAAATAGACCTGACATAACTCCTGTCCTTATCTGTGTACATTCATGTAACTCATAAAAAAAACTTATATATACTAATACAGGCGCAAACCATAATTCGGAAAGCTTCCTAAAAGCAATGAATTTCAAAACGACTCCACCTATCGCATAGACAAGAAACAAAGCATGAACATCTGAAAACATTGTTGACAGAATGGCGGAAATTATGAAATATGAATATTCGATGGCAGTTGTCAATCTATCATCATAGTAATGATGGAAAGCATATTCATAATTCTCAGAATCAGGGTCAATTCCAACCTCTCTAAATCCGGCAAGTAGAACTAATATGGCAGCAATGATAACGTACAGCAACTTCTTATTTTTCTCAGACAATCTTTCTTCCAAGAAACATAAGACTGATATAAACATAAACAAAACAATCACAACTACCCCCATATCATTATTTATCGTTTTAATGTTTTATAAAAAAATGATTTACGATGACCTGCTCTTGCTTGGAAAGCCCAATAAAATAGACCAACATTAAAGTCGCTAACAACGAAAATAGTGATACGTAAAATAGGCGCATAATTCCTATTGAGAGGACATCATGAATCAAATATGTTCCTAAAATAATTAGTGAAATAATAAATGCGCCAGGCATTATTATTGAGGAAACATATGTTCGTAAATTAAAAAGTCTATAATGATTTTTTAAAATAATCAGACGCATCCCATGTGCTATCACACATAAAACAATCATAGACGCAAAAGCTATATAAGGAGGATATCCCATTCTAAACATAAACCATGTAACAGGCAAACAGGTAATCATAATCGTTTCAACGACCAAATGATATATTTTAATATTTCCTGAAGCTTGCATTATTATTGTTAACGGATTATGCATAGTTAGAATTATCGTATAAACAATAAATAGGCGTGAAAAATTTATCATTTCGTCAGATACATCACCCAACCATAAATTCATAATAAAATTCATTTCCACAACAATTGGTATGGCAACAGCACACAATACGTAGAATATAAACTTATTACTGATAGAAAATAAATTATTCAAATAATTAAAATCACTTGCAGCGTAAGACTTTATCATCTGTGGACGAAACGGTAAAATCATGCTGTTCGACAAAGAGGTAAAAGCATTATATACATTATTTGCGACCCCGTATGCGGCATTTGCCAATGGTCCGAAAAAGACATTCAACAATATGTTATTGCCTTGTATTATTCCTATACCGGCGATGCCACCGTACATTACCCATCCAGAAAAAGAAAGTAACTTTTTATAAATACCAGATTCATTCACTTTCTTATATCTACACTCTTTGTACCGTCTGCTTACAAAAAAATAACACAGCCAAGTACAAAATGAAATAAAAGCTAATGCTGGACCATAGAATAACAACCTGTCAAAAGGTATGGTATCAATCAATAAGGCTGCAATTAATTTCAATACACAATCAAAACACGATATGTATGCATAAATGTTCATGTCTTCATGGGCAAAGACTACTGCTATATACGGAATCTGTAAGAAACTAAAGGCAAAAGTAATAATCGCACAATGATAAATCAATAGGGATTCACTGATGCGCTCAAATGGAATTTGCAACTTTGTTGTTATAAAATACAAACCTATGGTTTCTAACAATATTATAATCGCAGACAAAGAAACAATAACGATATTAATACTAGCAGAAAAGATTTCCCTGAGGAGTGACCATTCATTACGCCCCATGACAAATGAATAAAAACGCTGAACAGAAACAGATAGCACAGGAAAAATACAAGAACAAGTCATAACAACCCCCATTACAGTATAAAAAACGCCATAATCTTCATTGCCCAATCCTTTAAGTACAAATCGAACAGAATAAAGATTGAGAATTGTTATGACCAATATACGAATAAACAAAATAAGCGCATTTGATGTAATACGTTTGACTCCTCCTACAGAAGGTTGGTTGTTCATGTCTTTCTCCAAAAACATCTTTCAATCTTTTAATAAATAATCTCGAATCGAATATATTGTCAATGCAAAAAATGTCAACATTGTCGTTACCAAAACAAACAGTATTCGCTTTGGTCCCGTAGGCTTTGCAGGAACTGTCGCGCGTTGCAATGTCGTAAATGCAGGAGTTCTTTCTTGAACCTTGGCTTTTGCCGCCTGAAGTTGTGTGTTCATTGTTGTGTATGTGTTAAACTTAAGCTGCATGTCATTCTCTAAGTCTGTAAGTTTTGTTTTGTAACTTTCCATAGTTAAATCCATATTCGCATCGGCATATTGCGCATAAACCCTCATTGATTTATAGTATTCTTTCTTAGCTTCATTTGTCAGCTTTTGATAGTATTTAAGGTCTACACGGGATTTATTTGTTCGGTAATTTGTTATAAACTCCTGAAGACGTGCACTTACGGTATCAGCAATTGATGCGCAAATTAATGGATCTTGGTCTGTTACCGTGATAGAAATAACATTTGTTTTTTTATCAAGTTCACAATTGATATTATCTGAAATTGTTTCAATTACTTTTTGCTGTTCTTTTGTTAATCTGAACGCATCAAGCTTGTCTGTTCCTTTAAAAGGAATTTTTTTATTATTATTTGTGATAGATTCAGTTAATTTCTTTACCCCAATAAAAGGCATCATCCATATATTCTTTTTCCTATGAAAACGTATGTAATCACAATAATTAGTTGTTAAGTCCTTATCTGCAGTGGTAACCTGGACAGGAAAAAGACTCAGAATAAAATCTGTTGACGCCATTAAATCAGGATATAGAGTGGGATATATGGCATCTTGTGATATAGCCCCACCTAAATTTATCCCAAAAGACGATGCCAACGACCCTAATGAACCTTGTGCGTCAGCACCTGTCATTTCTGGTGCCAATGTGACTTGACATGTGTACGTACGAGGAATTGGTAATATAAAAATACATGAAACTACAAAGACAACAGAAAGTACTTTTATAAACAGTCTTCTATAAGTCCATATGGAACTTAATACTTTCTTGACATCTATCTGTTTATCTTTTAAATTTGACTCCATTATTTAGTGGCTTTTATACAATTAGTAAAGATGTTTATTTAATTTGAACATTTGAATAATTATGGTATGTCGAACTCACAATATTTTCCATGTCTAAATATTTATAGTATATTCTTAATTTATAAAAGTTATGAAATATTTTCGTTAATACATTATTTCCGTTTTTTTGTTGTATTACTTTAATATATTCGCTAATGTTGCAATCATAGTTGCTATTGAGGCTGCTGATGTTCCGATAGACATCTTTTCAGCAATAGTCATTTTGCTTATTTGCTTTTCAGGTACAACTATCTCGCAGCCTGGTTTGGGCTTCGCATTTTGACTTACCTTTGCAATCGTGCCGTTCATGTAAACAATGTATGTCTGGCTTTTTTTTGCCTTGTCGCTGAATCCGCCGGCTTGATTAATATAGTATTTTGCTTTTTTCCCTTTTTCAAAGCCTACGGTGTTAGGATACATAACTGCACCGTTTATCTTTACAGTTCCGTTATATTGCGGCACGATAATTTTGTCGCCTTCACGCAAAACGATGTCTGCATCGCATCCTGGGTTGGCGAGGGCCTTGTCAAGCTCAATACCGACAGAATAGAACTCGGGAATTTCAAATTTCTTTATCTTCTCACTGTCTTTAATATCAATTTTTTTGTTTTCATTCGCAGCCTCAAGTTCTAACTGTTCAGCCTCTTCCTTGGCTTTTTTGAGCACGGCTTCCATACGTGCGCGTTCGCTCTCGTTCACCTTTCTTTCGAGGCGTGCACCTGCAACATAGCCACGGTCGTTAACGCCGCCGGCACTCTTTATAAGGTCGCTCAGACGCTGATTCTTCTTAGAGAGCGTATATGTACCGCTGAACATTACTTCGCCTTCAACGACAACATTCTGCTGCTTGTAATAGCCGGGACTCTTGCGGACATACACTTCGTCGAACGGCATGAGTTTGAAGCCGGGTGTGCCGTCAATCACAAAACCGTCTTTCAGGGCGAATGTGTAAGTGCGGGCTATGACAGAGTCGGTTGTCAGTGCCTTCGGGTTTACAATTCGTCTTGACACATCCACTTTTACTGTTGAGGCTGTCTGCTTTAAGCCTCCTGCCTGCAAGACGAAGTCCTCAAGGGTTTCGTTGTCGGCATATCTGTAAATACCCGGGTATTGCACCTCTCCGTGTATTGTGATAGTCTGTTCTTCCATCATCTCCTGTTTAGTCGGGATGAACAGCACGTCGTTGTTTTGTATAGGTATGTCAGGAACGGTGCCGTCCAATATGCCTTCCACGTCAACAGGAACGACCTCGAGTGTACGGTCTTTCTTCATCCTGTGCATTACGGCACGTGCAGTGAAGGCTTCTTCACGGAGACCGTCGGCGTGTTCGATAAGTGTTTTTACGCTGTTGATGTCGCCTCCTACCTGATACATTCCGGGACGGAACACAGCACCCTTGATTTCAACCATGTTTGAGAAGCGGGGCAGGATAGAGTCAACGCTTACAGAGTCCTCGTCTGCAAGATGGAATGCACTCATGTCAAATTCATCAACGTTGTAGACCGAATATTCTCTTCCTGTCTTTCTGACAATGCGTACAGATTTCTTATATGCATCTCCGGTAAATCCTCCTGCGTATTTCAGCAAGGTACCAACGCTTTCGTTTCGCTTCATTTCATAGTACATCGGTCTTTTCACCTTTCCGGTAATATTTACCAAGCAGTCGTAAGGACCAACGGAAATGACGTCGTTGTCGGCAAGTCTGACGTTGCCTGTGAGTTTTCCGTTCAGGATATAGTCATAGATGTCCACAACAGATACCAGTCGGTTATTTCTGTATACCTTGATGTTACGCATCGTACCTATATCGTTTGTACCGCCTGCCATATACAAGGCATGGAATACTGTTGCAAACGCAGGAAGAGTGTAGGTTCCAGGGTTTTTCACCTCACCCATCACGTTAATCATTATCGAGCGTGTCTGACCAACAGTTAGCTTTATCTTCGAACTGCTGTATCTTGCTCCTAACGTAGAGCGCAGGCGTGCATTTGCCTGTGCCACGGTCAGACCACTTACCTGTACGGGGCCGAAACCTTCTATTGTTACTTCTCCGTCGGGTGAAACGGTGCTTTCTATAGTCTTTTGTGATGCGCCATATATGTCGATATAAACAGCGTCGCCCGGGCCTAAGATGTAATTCTGCGGGGTGGCGATGTTCATGTTTGGCTCGAACGTAAGGTCTTTGTTGTTGAAAATGTCACGTCCGAACACTTTCTTCTTTCTTTTTTCAGCGAGTAGCTTCTCCAACATAGCCGTTGTGTCAGGGATGAATGTGTTCAGCTCATCCTGCATCATCAGCCAATCTTCGTTTGTCTCGTCATAGACAACTTCCTTTGATTTGCTCTTTTCCTTTTCTCTGGTGTCTTTTAACCGATATTGTGGTGATTCTTCGTCATCGTTGCTTGAACCTTTTTTTCCGTTATTCTTCCTTTGTCGTCCGTCCGACTCTTCAGAATCCTTACTGCTTACAGTTCCCAGCCCCTTGTTTTTTGCCTGGCGTTCATATTTGTCTTTTACGCGCCTGATCTGTTCTATACTTACGCCTTTCTGCATCAGTTTTGTTACAATCTGCGCCTGCGATGTGCCTTCGGCGTTTTCTTTCATTACAAATTTCAGTATCTGTTCGTCTGTCATTGACGATTGTGCTGTTGCATAACAAGGCAACAGCAGTGCGAATAAGAAAAGAATGATATATTTTTTCATATTAAATTAATTTCCACTTAAAATTTCTTGCCACTAATTATACTTGCGGCTGTACGCATTATTATGCTGAAGTCAAGCGCCAGCGAGCGGTTCTCGAGATAATGAATATCCATCTGCAGACGTTTCAGCATCTTTTCCATGCTGTCAGTATAGCCATTATATAATGTCGCCTCAGATGTCAGTCCGGGTCTCATTTCATATATTAGCACATACGAATTGTCTATTTCCATTATCTGGTCGATATAGTACTTGCGTTCAGGGCGCGGTCCTACGAGCGACATGTCGCCGATAAGCACGTTCCAGAGCTGCGGCAGCTCGTCAAGATGATGCTCTCTTAAAAATCTTTCGGTTTTGGTCGAGTTGCTGTCATCACATTTAGCCACCAGCTGTGGTTTGTCCTCAGCCTTGCTGAGAGTTCTGAATTTATATATGGTAAACGGCTTGCCTCTGTATCCTATGCGTTCTTGCGAGAATATTGCAGGTCCGTTCTTTTGTCTTTTGAGCATTATATATATAATGAGGAACAATGGTGATAATATAATCAGTCCTAAAAAGGCTGATATAAAGTCGAAAGCCCTTTTTATTGCCCTTTGTGTAGCATTCATAGCATCATGGCTGCAGTTTATGCAGTCCGCCTCTTTCGTATAGACGTTGTTCACCTTCTAAAAAATATTGTTTCTCTATAATAACCCCAAATATTCAAATTTGTTGCAAAGGTAACACAAATAATTTGAAAAAAATGTTAGTTGCTCTCTGATTATTGAAAAAATAGCCATAAATTTGCGTATTCTTACAGAAAGAGTTATCTTTGCACGGATAAAACGTAGCTCCGGCACGTTTGGCAGATTGGGGTTGACCGGATTTGACAGCGGGTTGGAATGGTACGTAAGCACGCGGAGCGTCGTCTGTTGGCTCCTAAATCTCAGCGGTCAAAAATTTATCTGGCGAAAACAAATACGCTCTCGCTGCCTAATCGAAGCATAGTAGATTATCGGCTTAATCCAGTCACAAGGTGACAGGACGAGACACTGCTCGAAAGCTGTTGTTCCGAAGCGTTTCGGTAAAGCGGTGCGGTTAAATCGGAAATAGTCTTGTGCGGCCCCGCACTCAAGATGAAGTTTTAGGGGATAAGGTTGCAGTTGGTGGTCCGGGTCTTGCTGCAGCTCGAAAACCGAAGGCCGGAATAAGCGTGTAGAAAGCGTATGGTTTCCCTGTTTGGACGAGGGTTCGAATCCCTCCAGCTCCACACAAAAGGCGGTGTAAGCTTATTACGCCGCCTTTTTGTTTACTTTACGGCATATCTGTAATCTTTCCTGAACTTGCAGATTTAGTATGAAAATCTCTGTTTTATCCTGATTTCATGTGTTTTATGGTGATGAATCATGTGCATGAAACAAATATTAATGTATTGGTGACGAATAGTGAGGCGCTAATTGATTATAGTTTTTACCTTTGTACTCGGTACAGGTCTTTTACGGCATAAGCCATAAGCGGATGGCGCATATCTATGGCGAAGACCTATGCATGGACATGAAAAACTTTAATATTCTGATATATAGAGATATGAAAAAAACTAAAATTAGCTGCATTCTTGCGTCTGCATTGCTTGCCTTTTCGGCACAGACAGCCGGCGCTCAAGCTGCAAGTGCCGCAAAGGCGCCTGCCACTGTTGCCCATACGGCATTGTTCGATTATTTCAGTTATAGTGGAGATGACGACATCTATAAGAAAGTGAAGCTCGAAGGCGAGGACGGATTCTACAATCCGATACTTCCCGGATGGTATTCAGATCCGAGCATCTGCCGTGTCGGCGACGACTACTTTATGGTAACTTCAAGCTTCTCTTATTATCCCGGAGTGCCGTTGTTCCACAGCAAGGACCTAGTAAACTGGAAGCAGATCAGCTATATCCTCGACCGTCCGTCGCAGTTGCCTCTTGCCGGTCAGAAGGTTTCAGCAGGTATCTTTGCTCCTGCAATATCGTATAATCCTCACAACAAGACCTTTTATATGATAACCACAAACGTGGGGTGGGGCAACTTCTTCGTTAAGACAAAAGATCCGTTCGGCTCATGGTCGGAGCCAATCCGTCTTCCTGACGTAAAAGGCATAGACCCCTCATTCTTCTTTGACGACGACGGTAAGGCCTATATCGTAAACAATGACGAGCCCGAAGGCAAGGCTGAATACGACGGCCACAGGGCTATCCGCGTGCGCGAATTTGACGTAAATACCGACAAGACTGTTGGTCCTGAGAAGATTCTCGTGAACAAAGGCGTGCATCCGGAGGACAAGCCGATATGGATTGAGGGGCCTCATATGTATAAGATTAACGGCAAATATTTCCTGATGTCGGCCGAAGGCGGCACCAGCGACATGCACTCAGAGGTGATTTTCAGAAGCGACAGCCCGTTTGGACCTTTCGTTCCCGCCAAGAAGAATCCTATACTTACTCAGCGCGACCTTGATCCTAACCGCATAGACCCTGTTACATGTGCAGGTCATGCCGACCTCGTGCAGACTCCTTCCGGCGACTGGTGGGCTGTGTTCCTTGCATGCCGTCCTTGTGAGGGCAAGTTTGAGAATCTTGGACGTGAGACATTCCTCCTGCCTGTAAGCTGGACTGACGAAGGTTTCCCGCTCATACTTGAAAAGGGAAAAACCGTGCCTATGACAGGCAATGTAAAGGGAGCTGTACGCGGAAAGAACGTAACCTTCGGTAATTTTGCATACAACGACGATTTCTCTGAAAAGACACTGCCGCTCGACTGGTTCTCGCTTCGCGGCCCTGTTGACTCTATCTGCAGCACAAATGCCGTGCCCGGTTATCTGTCAATGAAGTGCGTTGAGACCACAACTGCCGAGAAAGCCGTTCCGGCATACGTAGGCCGCCGCATACAGCATCATAAGTTTGAGTGCTCTTCACGTCTGGTATTCGAGCCTCAGACTGTAAACGAGCGCGCAGGCATGCTGCTATTCAAGGACGAGACACATCAGTATCTGCTTTGCGTGGCCAAGACGTCAGCCGGCAAGGCCGTTGAACTTAGAAAGACAGCTGACGGAGGCAAAGACGAAATATTGGCAAGTTCGGCTCTCGCAAAGGGCGACAAGGATATACGCCTGAAGATTGTTTCACGCGGTCTGACGTTCGACTTCTACTATGCAGTGGGCAAAGGCGAATGGAAACTGCTGAAGAACAACGTAGACGCCGGCTTCCTGTCGACACGCAACGCCGGCGGATTTACAGGCACCACCATCGGCCTGTATGCCACACGCGGATAATACATAATGGTAAAGGCAGTGCAGTCCGGATGCATTCTGGCATGGTTGAAACAGCCGGGGCACTGCCTGCCTTATACAAATAATGGTCTGGCCTAAAGACTGAAACAACACATTGACAGCCTTACAGACTGTTTCTGAAGGATGCATGTTGAAGATAAATGCGTCAAGTCTAAAATCGGTCGTTGTCTTACTTCTATCTGCAGATTGAGGCTTCCGGCAGTCTTATTGCTTTCTGTTGGCGTCTTGCCGTCTGCCTTTTCTTGACATTGCCCGCGGTGCTTGCGGAGAATCAAACGGCAGCCGGTTAAATGTCAAAACGACAATAAGGCCGGATTAAAATAACCGATTTGGCTTAAAATATGCGAAACATTAACCAAAATAGAAACATTCTGTGAAAATTGTCAGCATAAATAACGTTACAAATCAAATCTGTTTACGTTCTTTCTTTAAAAGAAACATAACAATGGACAGATACGCAAAATCTTTATTATCATTAATTTTAATGTTGCCGGTGTTCGCCAACGGGGCAGATGCCGGCAATACTATTGTAGTGCCAGAGAAAGAGAACGTAGGAGCAGCCGCAATGCCTGCCGGCATAGCTCCTGTAGACGAAGCGCCCTTCAAGCTGAAGAAGATAAGGCGCCCCGAATTTCCCGACCGTCGCGAAACCGTGGGCAAGGCCGACGTTTCGGCATCGGGCAAGATAACTCCTGCAATCAATGAAAAGATAGAACGCCTCTCTAAGCGTGGCGGCGGCACCGTGGTTGTGCCTGCCGGCAAGTGGTATTCAGGCAGAATAGAACTGAAGAGCAACGTGGAGCTTCGCCTGGATGAAGGTGCCGTGATAGAGTTCTCGGGCGAGGTAGACGACTATCAGCCTGCCGTGTTCACGCGCCATGAGGGCGTCGAGGTTATGGGTGCCGGTGCGTTTATATATGCCAACGGTGCAAAGAACATAGCCCTTACGGGCAAAGGCGTGATTATGGGGCCGCCGATGGACGTTCCCATGCGCAAGTTCCCTAACGGCAAAAGCGTAGTTGAGAACGACATCGACTACCGTATGCCCGTCAAAGAGCGCCTGTGCGACGGCAAGGAAGGCCGCACGTTCTACCGCCCCAAGTCGTTTTCGCCCATCAACTGCAAGAACGTGCTCGTTGAGGGCGTAACCTTCGAGCGCAGCCTTCTGTGGAACGTTAATCCCGTTTATTGTGAGAACGTGATAATAAGAGGCGTAACCGTAAATTCTACAGACGTGCCGAGCGGCGACGGTATAGACATCTCTTCATGCAAGAACGTGCTCATAGAATACTCTACGCTCAACTGCGGCGACGACTGCTTCACGCTGAAGGCCGGACGATGCGAAGACGGACTGCGCGTCAATCGTCCTACGGAGAACGTGCTCATACGCTACTGTCTCGCCAAGGACGGCCACGGAGGCATCACCTGCGGCAGCGAGACGGCAGGAGGCATACGCCGTGTGTATCTTCACGACTGCGTGTTCTACGGCACACGCACGGGCTTCCGCTTCAAGACAAGACGCAACCGCGGCGGCACCGTTGAAGACATAACCTATGAGAACATAAGACTGGTGAACGTGCGTGAGGCTTTCACGTGGGATCTGCTCGGTTCAAAGATGTATATGGGTGAGCTTGCGCGCCGCTATCCGCCGCTAGACATCACTCTGCTTACGCCTACGGTCAAGGACATAACCATACGCAACTTCATAGTTGAGTCGGCCGACAGGCTAATGACCGTCAACGGCATACCAGAGATTCCGTGTTCTGGCGTGCTACTTGAGAACGGCAGTGTCAGGACCAACAGGATAATAAAGACGCTCAACGATGCCGACGGACTGACGTTGCGCAACATGGAGATACAGGCCACTGACAACACGATGGTGATAGACGACAGCCGCAATGTGCTCTTCGACAATGTTACGTTCTATGTGCCCGACGGCGCGCTCAACATGGACATAAAGGGCAGCAAGGCTTCGGGCATAGTCATCCGCAGCAATGGTGCAGACGTGGTCTGCAAGCCGGGAATGAACAAACTTTAGTGTTTTGTTTTTATATCTTTTAATTCTGTTTAAACATAGTGACTGAAACGCTCATGCAGGTTTGGCTCCTGTGTGAGCGTTACTTTTTTATCCTAAATAGGCCAATTATTATCCGCAGGATTTTTGTTTTTATATTGAGCATGCTTCTGTCTGAGTTTCAGTGTGTATTGACGGTATGCCATTCTTTGGCAAGTGTTGGTTTATGATTGGGACATTTGAATATTGATAAGTGTAAGCATATTGAGGCTTATGCAGTTCATTATGATATTTTGCCTTTGTATGGATTTTCAGACAAAATAGAAAATATGTGCCCGATAATATGCTGTTTTTGTGCGTCCGGCGGCATCCCGGTCTGCAAAATGCCGCCTTTCGTGTTGTCGTTTGTGGCCTTTTGCATCCTAAAATGCCACCTTTTGCCATGCGTTATACCTTATATCATGAGTGAATTTTGAGGCAAAATGCCGCTGTTTTAGTGCCAGAAAAATGCACACTGATGCTCTTTGACGTGCCAACATGTTGCAGTATAGCAGTTTACGCTTGCACACAAAGACAGCGGAAATTTACGCCCTGCGGAAAGAAATTTTAGAATAGCAAGATTCTGGAGCGTTGACAGAAATCACAATGTAAGCACCGTGTCCGCCATGCCGGCAATATGTCAGCATGCACAGACCGTTGTCGCACACCATTTTATAATGTCTTTTCATGGGTGCGCTGATGCTCTCCGTGTGTAGAGACATCACGGTTGCGTATGTCGTTTTCTGCTGATGTTATGATTTTCCTTTGCTTCCTTGATGCGGTCGCGTATGTGGCTGAATTGTTTTAGTATACTGATTTTTATTTGATTTCAGGCTCTCCTGTTGCGCTTTGTCCTGAATCTTAACTTTGTTGTCCTGCTCCTTGGGCCGTCGTCCGCGCAGCGTCATTCTCTTGTCTGTGTCCTATTTGTTTATCTTGCTTTCGTCCATATACTTCTCCAGATAGTCGAGCCCCTTGTTTGTGCAGCACCCGCGCATATAGACCGTTATGAAGGTGTGGAATATCTCCTTCAGCGAATACTTGCGGTACATCTTTGTCTGCATAACATAGTTCATGGCGGCGTCGCTCATCTTGTGCACGATGTCATAGTTGATGTCGCCCCTGAAGAATCCGTGCTCTATGCCTTTCTTCATGAAGAGGTACGAGTTGGCGCGCTGCCTCTCGTTATACTCTTGCAGAAAAGCTACAATCTTAGAGTATTTCTGCGTTTCGAGAAAGAAGCGCGGATTGATGGTTCCCAGGTCTCTCAGCTTGGCTTTAAGGAAGAAGGCTATGACGTCCATCTCGTTGTCCGTCTTTTCGGCATACTCCTGCAGCTGCTTGGTCATCTTCTCAGAGTCGTGCTTTACACACTCGTAAAGCAGGTCTTCCTTGTTGCTGTAAATCTCATACAGGGTGCGTTTGGATATTCCCATTTCCGTGGCAATATCGTCCATCTTCACAGCCCTAATTCCCTTCTGTTTGAAGAGCTGCATCGACGTTTCGAGTATCCTTGTTTTCAGATTTTCACGATAAACTGTTATGTTGCCTGTTTTGCGCATAAACACTATTCTTATTTTATTTGCAAAGTTAATAATTTTTCTAAAAAAACTATTTGCTTTCCTTTATTTTTATTACATTTGCATGACTTTTCATGATAAAGTGAAATGGTTATAAGGTAAAAGACAATACAAAATAAGATAACAGAAAACGCCTATGGTAAACATAACAAAAGAGGCCGCTCTTGCATATCACAAGAACGGGAAACCCGGAAAAATAGAAGTTAAACCGACAAAGCCCTACAGTACGCAAACCGACCTTAGTCTGGCCTACTCGCCGGGCGTTGCGTTTCCGTGCCTTGAGATACAGAAAACTCCCGATGACGCATATAAATACACCGCCAAGGGCAACCTGGTTGCCGTGATAAGCAACGGCACCGCCGTGCTCGGTCTGGGCGACATCGGAGCCATGAGCGGCAAGCCCGTCATGGAGGGCAAGGGACTCTTGTTTAAGATTTATGGCGGCATCGACGTGTTCGACATTGAGGTTGACGAGAAAGACCCCGAAAAGTTCTGCGAGGCTGTAGAGAAGATAGCCCCCACGTTCGGCGGCATCAACCTTGAAGACATAAAGGCTCCTGAATGTTTCTACATCGAAGAGCGACTGAAGCGCACGCTCGACATCCCCGTGATGCACGACGACCAGCACGGCACGGCCATCATATCTGCCGCCGGACTGAAGAACGCTCTCGAGGTGAACGGCAAGGACATATCAAAGGTTAAGATTGTTGTCAACGGAGCAGGTGCGGCAGCCATATCATGCACAAAGCTGTATATGGCTCTCGGCGCAAAGCGCGAGAACATCGTTATGCTCGACTCTAAGGGCGTTATCACCAGCGACCGCGAGAACCTTACGGAGCAGAAGAAGCTCTTTGCTACCGACCGCCGCGACGTGCATACACTCGAGGAGGCTGTCAAGGGAGCCGACGTGTTTGTCGGTCTTTCCAAGGGCAACGTGCTCACTCAGGACATGGTAAGGTCGATGGCCGACCAGCCCATTGTGTTTGCCTTGGCTAACCCCGTGCCCGAGATTTCATATGAGGAAGCCATGGCCAGCCGTCCCGACGTGCTCATGTCTACCGGCCGTTCTGACTATCCTAACCAGATTAACAACGTTATCGGCTTCCCGTATATCTTCAGAGGCGCTCTCGACGTTCATGCCTCTGCCATAAACGAGGAGATGAAGCTTGCCGCCGTCCACGCTATTGCCAACCTGGCAAAGCAGCCTGTGCCCGATGTCGTTAACGACGCATATCAGGTAAACAACCTTACTTTCGGTCCGTCTTACTTCATTCCGAAACCTGTCGACCCGCGCCTCATCACCGAAGTGTCGGCAGCCGTTGCCAAGGCAGCCATAGAGAGTGGGGTGGCACGCACCACGATAACCGACTGGGACGAATACAAGAACCACCTGCGCGAGATGCTCGGACAGGAAACCAAGCTCACGCAGAAGCTATATGATACAGCACGCAAGCACCCGCAGCGCGTTGTCTTCGCCGAAGGCATACACCCTACGATGCTCAAGGCTGCCGTACAGGCAAGGAACGAGGGCATCTGTCAGCCTATCCTGCTGGGCAACGACGAGCGCATAATGAAGCTTGCCAAGGAACTCGACCTTAATCTCGACGGCATAGAGATAGTAAATCTGCGCCACGACAACCAGAACGACCGCCGTGAGCGCTATGCACGCATACTTGCCGAGAAGCGCAAGCGCCAGGGCTACACATTCCAGGAAGCCAACGACAAGATGTTTGAGCGCAACTATTTCGGTATGATGATGGTTGAGACCGGCGAGGCCGACGCCTTCATCACGGGTCTTTACACCAAGTATTCAAACACCATCAAGGTTGCAAAGGAGGTTATCGGCATACAGCCCGGATACAACCATTTTGGCACGATGCATATCATCAACTCCAAGAAGGGTGTGTTCTACATGGCCGACACGCTTATCAACCGCCATCCTGACAAGGACGTGCTCGTAGACATTGCACGTCTGAGCGCAATGACCGTAAGATTCTTCAACGAAGAGCCGAGGATAGCCATGATAAGCTATTCAAACTTCGGTTCCGACGAGATAGGCAGTCCGGCTCAGGTTCATGCTGCCGTTGAGGCTATGCAGACACGTTATCCTGACCTGGCCATCGACGGCGAGATGCAGGTAAACTTTGCTCTCGACAACAAGCTGCGCGACGCCAAGTATCCGTTCTCGCGCCTAAAGGGCAAGGATGTCAACACGCTTGTGTTCCCTAACCTCAGCAGTGCCAACAACGCATACAAGCTGTTGCGTGCAATGAATTCTGACGCAGAGATTATCGGTCCTATCCAGATGGGTCTTAACAAGCCTATACACTTCACCGACTTCGAGTGCAGCGTACGCGATGTTGTCAACATCACTGCCGTGGCCGTTATCGACGCTTACGTGCAGAAGATAAAGGAGAACAGACAATAACGGCGCAGCTGCCTGCGATATAACATTATGTATGACGGCTCCAATGATGTAACGACATGTCATCGGAGCCGTCGTCCGTTTTATCCCAAATCCTGATTGCTGATAGGGGCTTATGCCTCATGTAAGGGCAACGCCATGCCTGGCGGCTTTAACTGAATGAGGTGTGTATAATATAAAAAGTGTGAAAAACTTTATCCTTCATGTCACTGACGGCCTTGTCATACGTCTATGACAATAGAAACAAATGACATAATTAACAACAAAACGACACTATTATGAAAAAGCTGTTTATTCTGGCGCTGGCAGCAATGTTCTGCATGGCCGGCTTTGCCAAAAGCACACAAGAGGTAATCAACGAAATCACAAAGTCTACAGGTGCTCAGACCATAACGCTCAGCAAGGACCTTATTGCTGCGCAGGCTGCCGCCATGCCTGAAAATGTCAAGGCTCTCCTGTCTAATCTTGACGGCGGCACTCTCGTCCTGCTGTCTGAGGGCACCGACGAGCAGATAAAGACATTCAACGACAGGGTGGGAGAGATAGACTCTGAAGCTTATGAAGCCATGGCTTCGTTCGTTGACGAATCAGACACCATAAAAGTATTCGGCAAGTGTGAGGGCGACTATGTTACCGAACTTTTCATCGCCTTTTCAGACGATGAAGATTGTGCCCTTATCGACGTTACCGGCAAGATAAGCAAGGAGGACGCCATGAAGCTCCTGAACAAAGACATGCTGCAGCAGATTCTTTAACCGTAAACAGGTCATTGCTCCGCATATTCTTCAGCAAGTAGACGGCTGAAAGCATGAATGCACAAAACAGATAATGCTGTGTGCGGGCTAATAACCTATTGTGGCTTAAGTTAAAGAAAGGTTAATATAAAAACGGACAAATGCCGGCTGTTGTGCCTGTGCATTTGTCCGTTTCCTTTTTATTGTCAAGGCATCATAGCCTTTTGTATGTCTTCATTGTGTGCGGCATCGCTGCCACACCCTCATTCTTCTTACAGTCTTATAATCTGCTTCACGCCCTTCACGTTGCGCAGCTTCTTTATCAGCTGTTCCAGTTTCGATGTGTCCTCCACGTTTACCACGAGGTTACCGCGGAACAGTCCGTCGTTGCTGTCAATGTTTATGCTGCGCATCATGATGTTCTCCTCTTTCGATATAATGCTCGTTATGTTGTTCACGATGCCTATGTCGTCGTTTCCTATAATTTTCAGCGTGATAGAGTATTGCGATTTGCCCTTTCCGCTCCACATCGCCTTCACCACTCTGTAGCCGAATCGCTTTCTCAGTTCGGGTGCATTGGGGCAGTCGGTGCGGTGAATCTTTATTCCGCCGTTCACGGTTACAAATCCGAACACGTCGTCGCCGTATATCGGGTGGCAGCATTTCGACAGCGTATAGTCCACACCTTTAAGGTTCTGGTCAATCACCAGCACGTCGTCGTTCGAGTAGGCAATCTCCTCGTTTGGATTCTCAAAGCTAAACTCTTTCGCACTTCTTGCCGGAGCCGTTGGTGCAGTGTTGTTGTCGAACATCAGCACCTGCTGATACGTTTCTATAGTCTGGTTCACGTCGAGGCTTCCGTCAGCCATGTCTTTGTAGAAGTCGTTCGCCTCCTTATATCCCAGTTTCTTTATCAGGTGCGACACGGCACTCTCGTCAAAGTCGATCTTTCGGTTTTTCAGTCGGCGTTCAAACATCTCTTTTGCATACGCTCCGTCTTTCACCATAAGGTCTTTTATGGCCATTCTTATCTTCGACTTTGCGCGGCTTGTCTTCACGATGTTCACCCAGTCCTGTTTCGGCTTTTGCGTGCTTGACGTCATAATCTCCACCTGGTCGCCGTTTTTCAGTATGTATCTGAATGTAACCGCCTTGTTGTTTATCCTTGCTCCCGTGCAGTGGTTGCCTATGTTAGAGTGTATGCGGTAGGCAAAGTCGAGCACGGTGGCTCCTTTCGGAAACTTCATAAGGTCGCCTTTGGGCGTAAACACAAACACCTCGTCCTCATAAAGATCCATCTTAAACTGGTCTATCACCTGCAGATCGTCCTTGTTCTCCAGCGCCGTTCTTATGCTGTTGAGCCATTCGTCAAGTCCGCTTTCGCCCTTCACACCCTTGTATCTCCAGTGGGCAGCCAGTCCTCTTTCTGCCACCTCGTCCATGCGCTCTGTGCGTATCTGCACCTCCACCCATTTGTTTTCAGGTCCGAGCACGGTTATGTGCAGACTCTCGTATCCGTTCGACTTAGGCACGCTCAGCCAGTCGCGCATACGTTTCGGGTTAGGCTGATACATGTTTGTTATTATGGCGAACACCTGCCAGCACTGCATCTTCTCCAGTTCAGCCGGCGAGTCGAGTATTATTCTTATTGCAAACAGGTCATATATGCCTTCAAAGCCGCATTGCTGCTTCTTCATCTTCTGCCAGATGCTGTGAATGCTCTTTGTGCGTCCCTTCATGTGAAACTTCAGTCCGGCCTCTTTCAGCTTCTTGTCTATAGGCGTTATGAACTTTTCTATATAAGCGTCGCGGCTTTTCTTTGTCTCGTTGAGTTTCGCCTTTATCATGTAGTAGGCGTCGTGCTCAAGATATTTCAGGCTCAGGTCTTCCAGCTCGCTTTTCAGCTTATACAGTCCCAGTTTGTGTGCCAGCGGGGCATACAGATAGCTTGCCTCCTCGCTCACCTTCATCTTTGCCTCAGTGTTTGTGGTGTCCCTTATCTGCCTCATCAGGTTCACCCTGTCGGCAATCATTATCAGTATCACCCTCATGTCCTCGGCAAACGACAGCAGGAGGTTTCTGAAGTTTTCGCTCTCTATCACCGGATTCTTCTTATACAGTTCCTGTATGCTTCTGAGTCCGTGAATTATTGTAGATACGTTTTTTCCGAAGTTCTTTTCTATTTCCTCAAGCGAGTTGTCGTTTTCAGCCACGCTTGTATATAGAAGTATGGCCATCACGCCGTCGCGCTTCAGTCCAATCTCGCTCACGGCAATCTGTGCGGTCTGCAGACTCAGCAGTATGGGGTTCATTCCAAACACATCGCGCTGTATAAGGTCGTTTTCGAGAGCGGTCTTCAGATGCCTGAAGACGTTTTTCTCGTCTTCTCTTTTCAGCATGCCGTGTGCGTTCTCGCGCAGTCCGCGTATTATGTTTACAATGTCGTTTCTCTCTTTTTTGGTAAAGAACAGTTTTTCAGCCATATCCTTCTTGTATGTTAAGGGCATTGCCGCCTGTTGGCGTCTGCCGTTGATGAATCTATCGTTTAAATGTCCGGCTTTGGCTTGTCTTCCATGTTTCAGCATGCGTGCCGGCGTGTATGCTTACAGGTTAATAATGCCTTTGCACGGCAACTTTTCATGGTCTGCCGGAGTACATTGTTATGCAAACTTACACATTTTTCCTGATATTTTCGGATGTTCTTTCAAATAAATTAAATAATAAGGCATTTCTGACAATAAGTAATAACTTTTTAATATCTAAAGTTATGTTTTTTAAGAAAAAAACTATATATTTGTAACTGATTTACTGAAACCTTATAAAATTATAATACTTATGTTATCACCAGAAGACTTAAAGCAGATTGCCGAAAAAGGCATAACCGAAGAACAAGTAGCAACCCAACTCGAAGAGTTTAAAAAAGGCTTTCCTTTCCTGAAGCTCGAGGCAGCAGCAGGCATAGGCCGTGGCGTCATTGCTCCTGCCGACAGTGATCGTGCCGACTATATCGCAAGGTGGGAAGCCTATAAGGCAGAAGGCAAGAAGATCGTAAAGTTTGTTCCTGCTAGTGGAGCTGCCAGCCGTATGTTCAAGGATATGTTCGCTTTTCTCGGCGCTGACTATGACGAACCGCGTACTGACTTCGAAAAGAAATTCTTCGACAACATAGAGAAGTTTGCTTTCTATGATGAGCTTAACGCAGCTTGCGTAAAGAATGAGGGCAAGGACATCGCAGCCCTTGTTGCTGCCGGCAACTACAAGGCTGTTGTTGCCAATATGCTCGAGTCTAGGGGCCTTAACTACGGACAGCTGCCTAAGGGCCTGCTGCTCTTCCACAGATATGAAGACGGCGTGCGCACTCCTCTCGAGGAGCATCTTGTTGAGGGAGCATTATATGCGTCAAGCGCAGGCGAGGCTAACGTTCACTTCACCGTAAGCCATGAGCATAAGGCTCTGTTTGAGAAGAAGGTGGCTGAGAAGAAAGACAAATATGTTGCCAAGTTCGGCATCAACTACAATATCTCTTTCTCTGAGCAGAAGCCCAGCACCGACACTATTGCCGCCAATCCGGACAACACTCCGTTCCGCAATGCCGACGGCTCTCTGTTGTTCCGTCCCGGAGGTCATGGCGCTCTCATCCAGAATCTTAACGACATCGATGCTGACGTAATCTTTGTAAAGAACATCGATAACGTTGTGCCCGACCGTCTTAAGAACGACACCGTAACCTACAAGCAACTCATTGCCGGAATTCTAGTAACGTTGCAGGAGAAGGTGTTCAGCTATCTGCGCCTGCTCGACAGCGGTGAGTATAGCAATTCACAGATTGAAGAAATCATACGTTTCGTTCAGAACGATCTGTGCTGCCGCAAGCCAGACATCAAGAATCTTGAGGATGCCGACCTCGTTATCTATCTGCGCTCAAAGCTCAACCGTCCTATCCGTGTCTGCGGAGTTGTAAAGAACGTTGGCGAGCCGGGCGGAGGTCCGTTCCTTACCTACAATCAGGACGGCACCATCAGTCTGCAGATACTTGAGAGCAGCCAGATTGACAAGAGCAACACCGAATACATGAAGATGTTCACTGAGGGTACACACTTCAATCCCGTTGACCTCGTTTGTGCCGTTAAGAACTATAAGGGCGAGCCGTTCAATCTGCCTGACTATGTTGACAAGACAACAGGATTTATCAGCAGCAAGAGCAAGAACGGCAAGGAGCTGAAGGCTCTCGAGTTGCCGGGCTTGTGGAATGGTGCTATGAGCAACTGGAACACAGTGTTCGTAGAAGTTCCTCTGTCAACATTCAACCCCGTAAAGACCGTCAACGACCTTCTTCGCGAGCAGCATCAATAAAGATAAAAATAGAGAATTGGGATTCTTTACATGCCCAATTCTCTATTTTCTTTATTATAGAATATATTTTTTGTTTTATAATTAGCTAATGCTGAACTATGCTTGCGCTTAGTGCCTTGCGTCAATAAAAACATAAAGGCGGGCTGA
>UMGO01017177.1_pt1 | contig 24585 bp, 25 predicted proteins | sample 1965301 | NCBI WGS metagenome assembly UMGO01 (sample SAMEA4836074, study PRJEB28245) | human gut metagenome | biome: gut microbiome; material: fecal sample | place: Denmark | collected 2008 | reverse complement strand
CACTTGACTTTTAATCAAGTTGTCGGGGGTTCGAATCCCCCGTGTCTCATTGGGTAAGATCAATATACTGTAAGTATATTGATCTTTTTTAATGCCTATTACAAAAATAGAACCTATATCAGACTATTGTCTGACAAATCATGGTATGCTAAAATAATTCGTCGAGAACAATGAAATTGCGAAAGAGACTGGATTTACCAATGGAAAACAAGATAAAAGAATTACGTTATGCAATAGTGCAGTCCGTTCCGGTGATGTTGGGATATCTTTTCCTGGGATTTGCCTTTGGATTAATGCTAAATGATGCTGGATATGGATTCTGGTGGGCCTTTTTTATCAGCCTGTTTGTATATGCGGGAAGCATGCAATTTGTCTTGGTTACGTTACTTACAGCCGGAGCAAGCCTGTGGTATACATTGATCATGACACTGTTTGTCAATGGCAGACATATGTTTTACGGACTTTCTTTTGTAGAGAAATTCAAAAAAATGGGTGTAACTTACCCGTACATGATCTTCTCACTTACAGATGAGACATTTTCTTTATTATGCGATCTGAAAGTTCCGGAGGGGATGCGAGAAGAGCGAGTCAGCTTTTACATATCTCTGTTGGATCATTGTTACTGGCTCCTGGGAAGTTGTGTGGGAGCGGTGGCAGGAAGTGTGCTGCCGATCAATACCACGGGAATTGACTTTTCCATGACAGCGCTTTTTACAGTCATCGTAGTCAATCAGTGTATGGATACGAAAGAACATAAGCCTGCGATCATTGGAGGCGCAGTCGGAGTGCTATGCCTGATTCTGCTGGGCGCGGATGCTTTTTTACTGCCGGCACTGACCATTGCAGCGATTATTTTATTAGGAGTTAAGAAAAAATGTTACATTCCATCGGAATCATAGCAGTTGCAGCTATTGTTACTTTATTTATAAGGGCAATTCCCTTCGTACTGTTCGGAGGGAAGAGAGAAGTTCCGGCGACCGTGACCTACCTGGGAAAAGTACTCCCGCCGGCGATCATGGTAATTCTCGTTGTATACTGTGTGAAGGGCATTGACCTGTTTACCGGCAATCATGGAATTCCGGAGTTACTGTCTGTGGCAGTGGTTGCGGGACTTCATATCTGGAAGCGGAATACTTTGTTGAGTATAGCTGCTGGAACGATACTATACATGATATTAGTGCAAGTAGTATTCTAAATCAGTGTGAAAGGGCAATTTTTCGCCCTTTTCACACTATTTTTTTATAAAATTAAATGCTATAATGAGCGCAATAGGAATAATATGAGGGAGAAACGTAAGATAAAATGGAAAACGAAAACAAGGATGTAACCGAAGAAACAAAGAAGGAAAATAAAGAGGAAATAAAAGAAGCGACAAAGGAAGAAACAAAAGAAGAAACGACAAAAGAAGAAACCAAAGAAGAGACCAACGACAAAACGAAAAAAAGTAAGAAAGGTCTCTGGATCGGACTTGGAATCTTAGTAGTACTCCTGATAGCTTACGGAGTTGGAGCTTTTTATTATCACTCTCATTTCCTGTATCAGACATCGGTAAATGATACGGATTGCAGTAATCTGACAGCAGCCGAAGTGGCAGCGATCATGGACAGCCAGTCCCAGCAGTACAGCCTGCAGATATTTGGAAGAGATGAGAACGGCGTACAGGAAGAGATCGGAACGGTGACAGCACCGGAGATCGGAATGAACTGGGTGGACACGCAGGGAGCAGCGCAGAAGCTTTTGAACATACAGAATGAATTCCTGTGGATCGAGATGCTGTGGAGCGCACAGAATTATGATATGGTCCAGGGAGTAGCCTATGATGCAGATAAATTGCAGGAGCAGCTGGCCCAGATGCCTGCTTTACAGAAGAAAAATATGATTGAGCCGGAAGATGCATATATCAGTGAGTATTCCGAAAAAACGAAGAGCTATGAGATCGTTCCGGAGACACTGGGATCGACACTGGATCTGGACCAGGTAGAGGATGTGGTATCTGCAGCGATTATGGAGGGAGCTACTTCGGTAGATCTGGAAGAGCAGGGATGTTATAAGACCGTAAGGGTAACGGCAGAGGACACCGCACTGGTAAAAGCCTGCGATACCATGAATAAGTGGGTCAGTGCGCAGATCACCTATGACTGGAACGGCAATAAAGTTGTTGTAGACGGAGATACTATTCACGAATGGATCCAGGTGGGTGACAGGGATCTGCAGTTGGATGAGGAAGCTGTCGCCGAGTTTGTAGCGGAGCAGGCAAAAGAGTACGACACTTACGGCAAAAAGAGAAAATTTACCACTGTACAGGGCATTGAACTGAACCTGCCAAGCGGTGCATACGGTTGGAAGACAGACCGTGAGGAAGAGATCAAAGCATTGACAGAAGCCATTCAAAACGGTGAAACTGTGGACAAGGAACCGGCATACATCAGCAAAGGTGCTCAAAAAGGAAGCAATGATATCGGCAATTCTTATGTTGAGATCGATCTGACGAATCAGCATCTGTATCTGTTCAAGGATGGAGATATTGTTCTGGAGACAGATTTTGTATCCGGCAATATGAGTAAAGCTGACTGCGTGACACCGCCCGGAGTATTCGGCCTGACCTATAAGACCAGAAATGCAATATTGCGTGGTGCAAATTATGAAACACCGGTTAATTACTGGATGCCGTTTAACGGTAATGTTGGCATGCATGATGCAACATGGCGGAGAGCTTTCGGAGGAACCATTTATTTGACATCCGGTTCTCACGGTTGTATCAATCTGCCTTTACACATGGCAGCATCTATCTATGAGTATGTATCCACCGGCTTCCCGGTAGTATGCTATTATTACTAATTCTTTACTGAAGAGGGGACAATTGGAAGGAAGGCGACCCTATGAAACAACGTTCGGCAAAGAAAATAAGAAAATGGAAAGAAAAATTTGAGAGAGAACGTGAACTTAGACAGGAGATCCGGGCTGCAGCACCGGATATTCTGCGTTCTAAGAATTTCAGATCTACCAGGTCTCATGTGCAGCATGGCAATATGACCGTGAATGATCATAGCATGAATGTGGCAAAATGCAGTCTTGCCATCAGTGAGAAACTGCATATTCCCTGTGAGAAGAAAGAGCTGATCCGCGGAGCATTACTGCATGATTATTTCCTGTATGACTGGCATACGCAGGATTATGTCAGCCCTCATAAGCTTCATGGCTTCTATCATCCCGGCAGAGCACTTAAGAATGCGCAGCAGGAATATCAGCTGACACCCAGGGAGAGAGACATTATAAAAAAGCATATGTGGCCCTTGACAATTTCGGCGATGCCCATGTGCAGAGAGGCATGGATCGTTACTATGGCAGATAAATGGTGCTCTCTCATGGAGACTTTTCATGTACACAAGGGTCACGGAGCGTTGATCGAGAAGCTTCGGGAGACGAGAGAAGAACAGAAAAAATAAACGGGGAAGGATTCCCCGGACGGGAGAATAATAAGTGGGTGAGCTGTACCGGAGACTGAAGGCATATAGCGAAACGGATGAATACCCCTATCATATGCCGGGACATAAGAGGCAGGTCTGTGGTGAATTACCGCAGGAGATCATGAATATAGATATCACGGAGATTGATGGATTTGATAATCTACATGCTCCGGAAGAGATCCTGCTAAGATTACAGGAAGAAGCTGCCAGACTGTATGGTGCGGAGGAAAGTTTTTATCTGGTCAACGGCAGTACCTGCGGTGTGTTGGCTGCTATCAGCGCAGCGGTTCCGAAGGGCGGACGGCTCCTTATGACCAGAGGCGGGCATAAGTCAGCGTATCATGCAGCATACCTGAGAAATTTAACAATATCTTATCTGTATCCGGAAATGATGCAGGAGTATGATATTTATGATGCGATAACTCCGGAACAGATCGCGGAAGCACTGGCGAAGGAACCTGTGCCGGATGCAGTATTTCTGGTGTCGCCCACCTATGAAGGCAGGATTGCGGATATAGAGAAGATTGCGCAGATCGTGCATAGCAAGGGAATTCCTCTGATCGTGGATGAAGCGCACGGAGCGCATCTGGGACTGGCAGAAGGACTTGCGAAGAACAGCTGTCAGTGCGGAGCGGATCTGGTCATTCACAGTGTGCATAAGACTTTACCGGCACTTACTCAGAGTGCGTTGCTCCATGTGAACGGCAATCGGATCGACAGAGACCGCCTGCGCAGATTTTTGCATATTTACCAGTCCAGCAGCCCATCCTATGTATTGATGGCAGGAATTGACAATGCACTGCAGGTAGTAGAGGAGCAGGGAGACTATCTGTTCACAAAATTCCAGATAAATTATCTGAGGATGCTGACAGAACTGTCAGAATGCAGAAATTTAAGCTTTTTACCGCTGGATGCCAGACAGGATATCGGAAAACTGATCATAGTATCTGCAAAGGCAGGTTTGTCAGGACAGCAGATTTATGATATTCTATTAAAGAAATATCATCTGCAGCTGGAGATGGCAGCACCGGGATATTGTCTTGCGATGTTTACCATAGGAGATGGGGAAGAAGCATATCGGAGAATGACAGATGCGCTGCTTGCAATCGACCGCGATATCACTGCGGGAAAATGGCAGAGCAGACAGAAGCAGGACGGCAGAGAAGAGGAGGAAATCTCTCTCTATCAGCTGCATCCCGAAGTGCGGATGTCCCTTGCCCAGGCTTGGGATGCCGAAAAAGAAGAAATTCTGCTGTCACAGGCAGCGGGAAGAATCGCAGGAGATTTCGTGAATCTGTATCCACCCGGGATTCCTGTGCTGGTACCGGGAGAACAGATTGAGGAGACGCATTGCAGACAGCTTGCGGAATACTTGAAAGAAGACCTGAATGTTCAGGGAGTGACAAAAGATGCCGGGTATCGCATTACTGTAGTAAAAAACGAATAATTTTAACAGCAGAAAGGATTTAGCTTGAATGAGAAAAACCAAAATTATCTGTACCATCGGTCCCGCCAGTGAGAGTGAGGAGAAATTAAGAGAGTTAATGCTTGCCGGAATGAATGTAGCACGATTCAACTTTTCCCACGGAAGCCATAAGGAGCAGCTGGTAAAATACAACAGAGTATTGAAAGTACGTAAGGAACTGGGATTGCCGGTAGCAACTCTGTTAGATACCAAGGGACCTGAGATCCGTCTGCGTGATTTTGAAGGCGGTAAGGTAGAGCTGGTATCCGGACAGCAGTTCATCCTGACCACGGAAGAAATTATGGGAACCGTCCAGAAAGCAACGATTTCCTATAAGAATCTGAAAAACGATATCAAAGTCGGTACAACGATCCTCATTGATGACGGTCTGATCGAGATGACGGTAGAAGAGATCAGAGGTGAAGAGATCGTCTGCAGAGTGATCAACGGTGGTTTTGTATCCAATCATAAGGGCGTGAATGTGCCCGGAGCAATTCTGTCCATGCCGTATATCAGTGAGGTGGATCTGGCAGATATTATCTTCGGTGTAGAGCACGGATTTGATTTTATCGCAGCTTCCTTTGTCAGAACCAAGGAAGATATTCAGGAAGTACGCAAGATCGTAGAGGACAGAGGCAGCAAGATCAAGATCATTGCCAAGATTGAGAACATGCAGGGTATTCAGAATCTGGAAGAGATCATTAACGTGGCAGACGGTATCATGGTAGCACGTGGTGACATGGGTGTCGAAATCCCTCTGGAAGAAGTACCTATTCTGCAGAAGAAGATGATCAAGATGGCAGTGGCACAGGGCAAGCATGTAATCACTGCGACCCAGATGCTGGAATCCATGATCAAAAATCCCCGTCCTACCAGAGCTGAGGCAACGGATATTGCAAATGCCATTTATGATGGAACGACAGCCATCATGCTGTCCGGCGAGAGTGCAGCCGGTCTGTACCCCGTAGAGGCAGTTAAGACCATGAGCCGTATCGCAGAGAGAGCGGAGCAGGATATTGACTACCGCGGAAGAATGCAGAAAGTTAAGGAAGACAGACAGGAAACTCCCGATATTACTACGGCAATCTCCTATGCGACCTGCAGTGTGGCTTCCGATCTGAATGCAGCAGCCATCATCACCGTAACCATGTCCGGATTTACCGCGAATATGATCGCACGTTATAAGCCCGGATGCCAGATCATCGGCTGTACATTGGATGAGAAGGTATACCGTCAGTTAAATCTGCTGTGGGGTGTAAAACCTGTCATGATCCAGAAGGAGCGGACCACGGATGCTCTGTTCGAGGAAGCGGTATTCAAGGCAAAGCAGGCAGGTCTGGTAAAGACTGGTGACACAGTTGTCATTACCGCAGGTGTACCCCTGGGTGTGGTAGGTAAGACCGATATGATCCATGTGGTAGAAGTGGAATAAAGGATCGTGTTATCAATCTATCATAACAAGGTATGCAAATGCCATGAGAATAAAACAACGGAAATGAGAGAGTATGGGAAAAATAGTATATCTCATGGGGAAAAGTTCCTCCGGAAAAGACACCATATTTAAAGAACTGATGAAAGAGGGCACGATGGATCTGAGGACCATCGTGCCTTATACGACACGACCGATCCGTGCGGGGGAAGAGAACGGTGTGGAATATTTTTTCACGGATGAAACCGGTTTTCAGGCATTGAAGGAGCAGGGAAAAGTCATTGAGGACAGAGCTTATGACACCGTCTACGGAATCTGGCGGTATTTTACAGTGGATGACGGACAGATCGATCTGGCAGAACAGAACTATCTCATGATCGGAACGCTGGAAGCTTATACTAAAATGATTGCTTATTTTGGTGCGGAGGCGATTCTGCCGGTCTATATCGAATTGGATGACGGCGTGCGCTTACAGCGGGCACTGGACAGAGAACTTGGACAGGAGAAACCGAAATATGAGGAAATGTGCCGGAGATTCCTGGCGGACAGTGCAGATTTCTCGGAAGAAAAGCTGGCGGCAGCAGGCATCCGGGACAGATTCGAGAATACAGATCTGACGAAATGTCTGAAAGCTATTACAAAATACTTAAAAGAAGCCGGTATATCGCCGAAATAATGTTTGGAAACTATCAGGTAATGAATGCATTTCGGAGAAAAGAGGTGGGCGTATGGAAATGAGAGTCAATAAGATACAGCAGCCAGCTCCGGTGGAGCAGGTACAGAACACCGCGCCCACGGATGGCAGCTTCAAGTTCATGCTGGCGAGCCATGTGAAAGAAGCAGAACTGCAGGAGAGACTGACGAACCTCATGGCGGAGATCACGACAGAGGGAGAAAAACTGGCCAAGAAACGGGATGTGAAGGATATGCGGCATTATCGTGGACTGGTCAAGGAATTTCTCAATGAAGTGGTGACGAGATCTCATTCTTTTTCCAGGGAAAATTTCCTGGACCGGCGAGGACGGCACCGGGTATACGGTATTATCCGTCTGGTGGATGAGAACCTGGATCAGCTGGCACAGGAATTGATGAAGGATGAAAAAGACAATCTGGCGATCCTGAATAAGATCGGAGAGATCCGGGGATTGTTATTGGATATTTTTACTTGATCATGTAAAATTTTATTTGCGCGAAAGGTTAGAAGGAAGTACGATAGAAGCAGATCATAAGTGGTGTACAGACATAGCATAAGATACGGACAGGGGGAATACAAATGGCAACATTTCATGACATCATCGGTCAGGAACAGATCAAAGAGCATTTACAGAACGCCATTTCGGCGAAAAAGATTTCCCATGCATATATTATTAACGGTGAAAAGTCTTCCGGCAAGGAATTCATTGCCAGAGTATTCGCCATGACATTACAGTGTGAAAAAGGCGGCACGGAGCCCTGTCAGGAATGTCATTCCTGTAAGCAGGCGTTGTCGGACAATCAGCCGGATATTATCTATGTCAGCCATGAGAAGCCGAATACCATCAGCGTAGACGATATTCGTGCGCAGATCAACAACGATATCGCCATCAAGCCTTACAGCAGCCCGTATAAGATCTATATTATGAACGAGGCAGAGAAGATGACGCCCCAGGCGCAGAATGCAATCCTGAAAACACTGGAGGAGCCGCCCGAGTATGCAGTGATCATGCTGTTGACTTCTAACGTGAATTCTCTGCTGCCGACGATCCTCAGTCGTTGTGTGGTACTGAACATGAAGCCGGTAGCCGATGAACTGGTGCGTAATTATCTCATGCATCAGCTGCAGGTGCCGGATTATAAAGCGGAGGTCTGTGTGGCATTTGCCAGAGGTAATATCGGCAAGGCGAAATCCCTGGCGTCCAGTGAGGACTTCGATAACATTAAGAATGAAGCATTGTCATTGTTAAAATATATCCAGGATATGGATCTGAGTGAGATCACCGCAGCGATCAAAAAGATCACGGAATATAAGCTGCAGATCAATGATTATCTGGATCTCATCGCCATCTGGTACCGGGATGTGCTCCTGTTCAAGGCGACCAGTGATGTGAACCATCTCGTATTCCGGGAGGAGATCAGTGCCATCCGCCGTGTCGCCCAGCGCAGCAGCTATGAAGGAATCGAGGAAGTCATCGAAGCCCTGGATAAGGCGAAGAGGCGCTTGGATGCTAACGTAAATTTTGACCTGACTATGGAACTTTTGATGCTGGAGATCAAGGAGAACGGTTAACAGAAAGACACGAATAAGTAGAAAGTGAAATGGAAAGTGAAATTATTTTACTTTCCATTTCACTTTTTGAGTTTTGGATTTCATATTTTGCGTATTTGATTTCACTTTCTTGCATAAAATAAAATATAATGTTAAAATTTAAAATGAAAAGGAGAAAAGTAAAATGACGAAGGAAGAATTGTTAAATAGATTACAAGATATTCAAAAAGAAAAATGTGAATCAGCGACTTTGGAATTAAAGAGTGCGGAAAAAGGATGTACACAGAAACTATATGATAGTTTGTCCAGTTTTTCCAATCAGGATGATGGAGGAACCATAATATTTGGTATTGATGAAAAGCAAAATTACAAAGAAGTTGGAGTATATGATCCGCAGGATATTCAGAAAAAGATTAATGAACAATGTTTACAGATGGAGCCAATTGTGCGACCGGTAATGACAGTAGTGGAAAAATCGGGAAAATTTTTTGTGGCAGCAGAGATACCCGGAGTAGATATTGCAGAAAGACCGGTATTTTATAGAGGAAAAGGACGCCTGAAAGGTTCTTATGTACGAGTTGGGGACAGTGATGAGCCTATGACGGAATATGAAGTATATAGCTATGAAGCATACCGGAAAAAGTACCAGGATGATATCAGGGAAGTTTCCAGAGCCACTATGACAGCATTGGATAAATCTGCGTTAGAACATTATATGACACTTTTAAAAGAGGGAAAAAACAATTTATCTAAAATGCCGGATGACAGTATTCAGGAACTCATGAGTATTACACGGAATCATGAGGTGACTCTGAGCACCATATTGACGTTTTGCCCATATCCGCAGGCTTATTTTCCCCAACTTTGTATTACCGCAGTTGCAATTCCCGGAACAGAAATGGGAGAAGTAGGAGAACTGGGAGAGAGATTTCTTGATAATGAACGAATAGAGGGAAATATCCAGGAAATGCTGGAAAAGGCAATTCGTTTTGTAAAAAGAAATGGGAAAACCAAGACAATCATTAACGCTGTAAATGGAACAAGGGAGGATCGCACAGAATATCCGGTTACTGCGGTCAGAGAGGCTGTAATCAATGCTTTGGTTCACAGAGATTACAGTATTCATACGGAAGGAATGCCGATACAGATATTAATGTATGAAGATAGAATGGAGATCCGCAATCCCGGAGGTATCTACGGCAGAATTACCGTAGACCAGTTGGGAAAGATGCAGCCGGACACAAGAAATCCTGTGTTGGCATTGGAATTGGAGACATTGGGAATTACGGAGAATCGATATTCCGGAATCCCTACAATACGAAAAGAAATGGAAAAGTATGGATTGCCCGAGCCTGTGTTTGCGGATGAAAGAGGAAGTTTTATTGTTACTTTTTATAAAGAAGCTGTGGAGAGTTTAACAGAAACGGATGAAGAGACCGAAAGGCTGCTTTTGTTCTGCAAAATTCCAAGAACCAGAAAGGAAATTTGTGAGTATCTGGGACTTTCTTCCGGAACATATGCTATGAAAAAATATATTCTTCCATTAGTAGAAAGCGGCGAAATCAAGCTTGCGATTCCTGAAAAACCGAAGAGCCATAAACAAATGTATTACAGGGGATAACGGCCATAGTCAAATGGATGGAAGGATAAAATACTATGATCAGAAATGAAATGGGGAAAAAGAGATATATTATCAATATGATCTATGGAAATATTATTTTTCTATGGATATATTACATTACCATCTTTTCCGCTATGAAGGGATTTTCGGAACTGCAATCATTCATACTTTTGATAGTTGCAATATTTATGGGAGCATTGCTGGATCTGCTACTTTTGGGACGATATGCACGTAACTGGAGAAATATAGTAATAACAATCCCTCTGATTCCGGGTGGATACACCATTTACACCTATTTGTATTATAGGAGCGATTGGTGTAAAAAGGTGTTGTGCGTGGCGGGGATGTTCTGGGGATGCTATGTGATTGTCCTATTTGTGCGTAGAATAAAAGAAAAAGCAGATTGTCGAAGAATTATTTTATCCAGAATGAGAAGAGCCTATTGGGGAGCAAAATATGTGGGGGCATTGGTTTGTACAATGGTCATTATCATTGCTTTAATAGATACCTGTGTTTCGCATAGAAGGTTGGGATGTGCATTTGGGATAGAAGCAACGGCTTATAATGATGAAGATTCTCTGGCAGCGAATATGGAACAGGTACTGAAAATGCAGCCTGAGGAATATTCCAAACTAACTGTTGACGAAAAAGTGGAATTGCTGCAGGTGATGGCAGATATACAGGGAAGATATCTGGGGCTGGATCGAAGAGTGACGGTGAAAACATCTTCATTGGAGAATGATAGATTGGGATATTACAGAGATAGCACAGCAGTGATTCAGATAGACACAGAGCATTTGTCGGATGATCCACAAAGCGTACTTGAGACGCTTTATCATGAAATGTTCCATGCAGCACAGCACCAGTATGCGCATATATATGATCAGGTATCGGAAGAAAATAAGAAATCCTATTTTCTGATGGATGCGGAAATATATGCGGAGGAGATAGAGAATTATGTGAATGGAGAAAATGATATTCTGGAATATTACTCACAAAAATTGGAGCAGGATGCTCGTGCACATGGGATTATAGATGCACAGCAGGTGTATGACAGAATAGAGGAATATTTGACAACACAGGAAGAAAATGCAGAATCTGCGCAACAGGAGGAGACAGATGTAAGTGATGGGAATATATTTGCAAAAGAGGGGCCGCTCGTCAGCAGGGAAACATTTTATCGTGGAGATACGGTTATGCAAATTCAGGATTATGAATATGATGAGCAGAATCGTTTGACAATGGAGAATATTTATCAGCTGGATGAAAACACCGGAGAGATGGGGTTATCTTTTCGGTATGACTATAGGTATGATGATGACTTTTGTTATCAAAATATGACTTATACAAATGAGAACAACAGGGTGGCAAAAACAATTCTGGATGCTAATGGAAATGCAATACTTTCACAAGAAATAATACGGGGAAATTTGTATTCGCAAACGTATTCTTATAAATATAGTATGGATACGGAGCGCAGAAAAGAAATCTATTGTTATGCGGGAGAAGGCAAAGATTTTTTTTATTATGATGTGACTTTATACAATCGTCATGGAGATCCGACTTTCCAACTGGTACAAAGACCTGATAGCAGCATTTCGGTATGTAAGATAGATTATGAATATAATGATGAAAATCAGTTGGTTCGTATAACGAAAACATACAGAGATGGAGAAAATAGAGAGTCCATTGATGATACGACTGTGGAGAGCAATTATACTTACGGAGAAGACGGGGTTCTGGAGAAAGAAGTCTGGACGTCCTGTACTGCGGGAAGTAAAACTCATGAGGAAACAATATTATATCAGTATGACGAACTGGGACGGGAGATACGGAGAGAAGAGCATAGTCTGACGGATGAAGATACTATATGGGTACAGGTGACGAAATATGATTTATAAATCAACAAAAATAAACTTATAATCTATTATATATGATTGACAATATGTTAGGTGTAATGTATACTAATTATAATCGTAGAAAGTAGAATGTATAAGAAGGAGGAATTGCATGACTGAGATTTTTAAAGAGTATTTTGAACAAAATAACGATACTGAGACAGGAAGTTCTTATGCGGATTATATGGTATATACTGATTATACCGATGTAATGTAGTTTGTTTATGAGTTGTTATTTGAATTAAAGAAAGGAGTTTTATGATGGAAGAATATATTTCACAGACAATGTATGATACAGACGATTGTGCCAGTGTATATACGGATTATACAGAGCATGGAGAAAGCGGTAATGAAGATGAATTGATATAAGGATATAGGGGAGTGAGCATAGACTGTTCACTTCCTTTTTTTAAAAAGCATAAAGGAGTTAAGGTGGACCAGCACCGAGTGTTGATTATGAGAAATAACCCAATAAATGTTTTGAATATATTAATAAAACCTACTGATGCTTGTAATTTACGATGTATATATTGCTATCATGCTGATTACCAATATGGAACTGAAGTAATGCCGATCCATGTGTTTAAAGAATTGCTAGAAAAATGTGTGGGATTATATAAGACAGTTAGAATAATATGGCATGGTGGAGAGCCTCTCTTTGTAGGTAAAACTTTTTATGAGCAAGTGATTCAAGTTGAGAAAAAAATAGAAGCAACAACAGGTATTTGTATTACGAATGCAATTCAAACAAATGGAACTTTATTGACATCTGAAATATACAATTTTTTGAAACAAGAGGGATTTACATTTGGGTTTTCGTATGATGGAAGTACAAATGAATATACTAGAGGATTAACATCGAAGACTGAGACTGCTTTTGAATTATTAAAAAATGATAAACAAAAAGTTTCTACTATTAAAGTCCTCTTGAATGATGATTTGAATAACATAATTGATGTTTATAAATACTATAGAGATAATGGATTGAATGTTAGATTAAATCCTATTTTTCATTGTGAGCTCGTAGATGAAAAAGGCTTGAGCTATAGTTTACAGGAATATTGTAAAGCTATGCTAAAGTTGTTTGAATACTATATACATGATAGTAATTGTAACATAAGAGTTGATCCATTTGAATCATACTTTTCAATAATGTGTAAAGGTGAAGCGTTCCATAGAATATGTAATCATGCATCATGTTTAGGACAGTTTTTATGTATGAATTCTAAGGGTGATATATACCCGTGCTCACGTAATTTTCCAGAGGATTTTTGCCTTGGAAATATTTCAAAATTAAATAATATAAGCGATGTATTTGAAAGTGATGCGTTTAAAATATTAGTAGAGAAGGCTGTAAGACGCAGACGAAAATGCATAGATACATGTTCCTTATATAAGTTTTGCTTGGGCGGATGTAATCATGATGCTTTTATGGATGGAGATATTGAAAACAATAATTTTTTTTCATGTTTAGCTTTTAAGGCAATCTTTCCAGTAATTAGGGACTATTTAGAAAATATTAGCTGTTTGGAAGAAATAGAGAATAGGCGTATAGTACGTTTTTGGAATGCAAAAAAAGAAATGAGGGAACTAACGAATAATATAGTGGACTTTGGAGAGTGATAAAATTGAAAGATGTGTATGAAAAGAAATTCACAATGGGTTTAAATTCAAACATTTTGTATGAGGATTATGATTTGTTTTTGAAAAAATATAGTAAATATATTCATAGCATATATTTCTCATTGCCAATTGGGGATGAATATTCCACTAGACCTACTTATTCAAAAGGCCTTAAAACTAAAGAGCAAATTAAGAACTGGTGGGGTCTTGTGGAAACAATAAAGGCAAATAACATAAAAACAGAAATATGTATGAATGTTGTAGGCTTAGACGAAAGGAAAATCGATTGTGCAATTGAATTTATGCAACAGAAGCTAATTCCAGATGAAATTGTTTGCATTACTACTTATTATGATAAATTAAAAAAAGCTTTTCCAGACTGTAAAATAATATATAGCTTTAATAATATTGTTCCTGAGCATAATTTGAGTGGCATAATTGGTTTTGATGAGGTTGTTGTCGGAAAATCGTATTTACTCTCTGAGGAAAAAAGAAAGAATTTGACAGATGCTGGATATCCTATTCGCCTTTTACTGAATAATGGTTGCTTTTTTGATTGTGTGTATTGCAATGATATGTGTAGAAATAAGTTTAAAAAGCAGCTGTCTATATATGATATAGAAAATATGTATGCTAATCAGAGTTTTTGGCCAAAAGAGTTAAAAAAATTAGTTAATAGTACAGATTCGTTAAATAATATTAAATTCAAATTGTCAACCAGAACAAAAAATCTTAAAGCTCAAGAGATTTGTTTAGCATCATATTTATATGGAGAAGATATTGAAAAATATATTAACAAAGATTATATGTCGTATTATATCTGGTGTGGATTGGGATATTTTGCTGATTATTATAGGCAATTTGAATTTGATAGAGTAAAAAGAATAAAAATAGAAAATGGTAGAATATGAGGAATTACCATAGTGATATTTATGGAGATTTTGTGATTGAAAATATAAAGCATGTTGTTTATGTTTTTTATGATGAAATCTTTAGCAATTTTTGGTATGCAGATGATAATGATTGTCCATATCTTAATGAAGATACACATTATATTTCTTTTGAGGGTCAAATGACAAAGTGAATTCCGATTTGTCAAAGTAAATGTCTGGTCAATCCCTGCCCGCATGTTGGACGGGGATTTTTTAGTGTAAAAACTATTTGAAAACAGATGATTTTTCCAAGAATATAGCGAAAAACAGACCTTAAACAAGGGAAAAAGGGCATAGTGAATCGCATGTGAGATTTTCCTGTTTTTTCGCCTTAGTAAATTTCACCCGTATGGATAGGTCTATGCAGATGTGTCCCGGTTCGCCATGTCAGTTAAAAGAATTCTTCTTAGGATAGAAAGCAGCGGCGGGGTTCATTCCAAAGGAGCTCTGTGTCAGAGCCTTTCCGGTAGTCCTATGAACCGCTGGAATAGTCAAATCTGATGCGAAAAGCCTGTAGATAGTTTAGGGGCATTCTGGCAGAATCCATGTAGTTCCATGGATTTGATTCGACTTCATTCCCTTTATACACCCATTTTCGGAGACAACGTCGTTCCCGGAGAGTCATGGGAACGGTTTCTTCCATCTTCTGTAAGGCTGCTAAATTAATCTGGCAATTAATGGAATCCTTATCTACTCTCATGGCTGTCCTCCTTGTGAAAAACGGATCGATTGAGTGGCACATCCTGGGGAGGAACTTTGTGGCACCCAAGAAGATCCAGAATTTTCTCCCATACAGAAAAGAAAACACATCATAAGGGCATTTATTTCTAAGATTTTCCCGGCTGTAAGAGTTGATATGATCCATCATGAGACAAATATCTTCCTGCAAATATGGAGCAAGGTCAGTTTCTTTCGGAAGAAAACAGAGTATAAATTTAGGGTTATGTTTCGCAGACTCTTTCTGATAGGGAGCACTTGGATCGCAGTAAAAAATACGGGTACGCAGATTCCCTGCCGATCGTATTCGATTGCTTTTGGATTTGAAAATTCGGTGCCGTTATCCACGAAACAGACTTTAAACAGTGTACAGAAACGGTCTGGGTGCAGTTCAAAGTAAAGTTGTTCAAAGATATCGATCACGGACTGGGGGCATTGTTATTGCGAGGGCGGGATGTTCCAGAAGATATCCCTTAAAGTCCTCGTAAGTGAGGTTGGATTTGTAGACTTTTAGGTGACACTCCACTTTGCGTGCACTGTAGTGTACTTTTCTGGGAGATCGATATTCATGGCTGATATAATACGTGCATCAATCAGCCAGTAAATGGTTCTTTTGCTTGCCCTAAGAGAATCCGCATTGATTGTACAGATGTGATGTGGAGACTGTTTTTGATGGATCAGAGGAGAAATGAATTCATCAAGATAACGGATCTCGTCTTCGGAATAAGAAAGATCGGTGCAGGATTCTGAAAGGACATCACGGTATTCCCGATGGGCAAAGTCAGCATTATAGAACCGTTTTTCAAGGTTGCATTTGGAGCGGTGGCCGTAGCCGTTACAGACATAGGACAGTTTCAGAAGACGTTTGCAGAATTTTTTTCAAAATCCTTACAGAAAGCATTGCGCATGGAACAGCGTCTGCATAAAGGACATCTTCTGACAGTGTGGCATTCTGTATAGATATGGGATTTCAGACAGGAAACGCGTTTCGAACAGCTGTTGTAAGAACTCTGGTAAGCGCCTATTTTCTTGTACTGAAGATGATTTCGACTCTTCTTTGAAATAGTAGTTGGATACTTTTCCAGAGTAGTGGCAATCGAGGAAAAAGACGCTTTGTTCTCGAGTATCAGCTGAATTTTATATCTGCCATCCAGATTCAAATGTTTATTTTTACTCATAAGAACATTTCCCGAAAAAACCGGGACACGACAGCTAAATTATAGCATGAAATGAGTCAAGGATGCAAAATTTGTCAGAGTAATTTCCACTTGAGGATTTGCTGAAGTTACTTCAGATTTGGGGATGAAACGACCGGAATTTACCTTGGCAATTGAGGCATTTCTTTTGATTCGTTTTCAGAATTTATAAAGGTATTTTATAATTGTAGCATAGTAAATGATCCAGCTCTTAATGAAATTAGGTTTTGCTATATTGATATACGTTATTCAATATAACACCAAAACTTGTATGAATTTTAGAAAATATGGGAATTTAATAAAAGAGTTGGTTATTAAATCTTTTGAAAAAGTTGCGCTTGAAATAGATGATTTATTGAAGTGGGTCTTCGAGAGGTGGATCTGATGAATAGTTTGCAGATTCATCAGATGTTACTTGAATGATATTTGAAATATAGATTATCAATATCACAATATTAATTCTTGACTGATTATGTACAACAGTAAGCCAGAAAAATGATGATTAAGATTTCGATAGATTGGTTGAGACTGGGTAAGATGTCCTGTGTAACATGCTGACAAGTAACAAAACTAGGTATGTTATTATAATTACTGTAATAAGAAACAGCAATAATCTGAGTGAGAACCGCGTCTGCCCTGTAACTGTTGAGAAAGAGATCTGATAGAAATGTCAGGTCTTTTTTACTTTATAGGAAATTTCTCAAATCTTCAGAAATAGTGTATAATGGACTGGAAATAAAAAATGACATAACAAAAGAGCGAAAGGACTTTGCCATGATGTTGCTTATGAAGGAGACTGCACTATCTGGCTATAGAAAAAGAATAATTATGAGCATGGATTTATCCATATCCCATAACCTTTTGATACTGTTCAAATAGTGCAATTTTTGGTGGGGAAACTTCTAAAAACAATATAGAAGTATCCCACTCGAAACAACAGAGAGGATCGTATCCGAAGGAGAGCAGAATGGATTGTCGCTAGCCTTGAATAGAATGCAGAAAACGTTGTTTTTCAACATAAATACATTTACGGAGCCTCTTTGCATATATCCCATAATAGTGGAGCATTTTGAAATGTTTTTTTGAATGTGGACAGTCAGTTTTTTGATGAAGCCCAAAGCAGGAATGGTTTCAGTAACAGTTTTGTTATCTTCGTGTCTGGTGTGATGAAAGGTTACATTATCACCATCATAATCATCAATACGTGATGTGACAATGACAGATCTGTAGAAGTAGCGGCTGATGTATTTAGTTGTGATGTCATGAGTGCAGAGATTTGCCTTTGTACGAACGTAAAAACCGTTAGAGTGTTTTGAGGAGATTTGTTTTTTAGTTTTATGAAAAGCTGGACCAATACAGGAAGGGAGTTACGCAAGCAGTACTTTTCGAAAGAAATTGCGGAGAAAATTATAATCAAAGTGTTTGACAGGATGTCAGGGAGTGGCATTATCGATACCACCCTCGGAGATGAGGGCATGAATGTGAGAATCCCACTTTAAGTCATGTCTAAAGGTGTGAAAAACGCAGATAAGATCAGGAGTGAAGCTTTTAGTTTTATTCATTTTAGAAAATATACGGAAGACAACGTTGCGGACAGAATGAAATAAGAAATTTAAGAGAGAGCTGTCTTTGAGAAAATAAATGCGAAGTTTCTCTGGGATAGTGAAAACACAATGGCGGTGAAGACAGGCAATAAGCTTGCAGGACATATGAAAAGAGTGAAGCGGATTGTATTTGTTTCCGCAGGAAGTGCAAAAATGACTTTTACAGCGAAAGAAAACAAATTTAAGATTTCCACAGTGGGGACAGTCATATTGCACTACAGCAAAAGGGGCGCTGCAATGAATTATCTTATTGACATTTTCGATGACAGCAGGACGTGGATGAAACTCGTAAATCATATGTTTATAATAATCGGAAAAGATAGATTGTAATGTATTCATAATAGGATTTTATAATAAAGAAGGACATAAGCCCCTCGTTCCCTCATGAATGAGGCGTTAGGGGAGTTGAGAATGTCGAAGAAACTTTTTTATATTCAGTTTTTTGTCAGTTGAATAAAAGAAAGAGAGTACCAACATCTCTGTTATAATGGATGTGACGAGAATCTAAAATACAGTCGATGGAGGAGGTGCTCTCATGAAAAACATTATAGCATACTCAGCAGAAAAGCTGTTGCAGAGCACATGGCGCCCTGTACATCGCCATGGACCGTATGCTGTGTGAGGATACTTCCAGAACAGAAAAATATACTATCCAAAGGTATGATGAACGTTAGTTATTGACTACAGTAGGAACGGTCTGCTTTACCCACACTGTTCCGAAGCCGGAGAAGAAAAGTGTGTGGAATACCCTTCTTATATCGAGGCAGACGAGAATCACATCCACAAGCAGGAGAAAAACGAAACAGGGAAGAAGGGGAGCATGATCGGGAAGCTGTTGTATCTGTATGAGAGGTGGGAAAAGAAAGCCGGGAGAAAGGAGCTGAAGAGTGTTTTCTATCTGGGAGGTCTTTGCAGTGATGAGGGAGCAAACAGACATCTGTTTGAACGGATGCAGGAATACATCGACACGAACTACGAGAGCCGGTATCTGAATGCGGTATATATCAGCGGAGATGGAGGAGCCTGGATCAAAGCAGGGAAAGAAAGCCAAAGGGCGGCTGTGGAAGGCCCTGTATAAGGGAAATAAGAAAAAGTTTGTAAAGACCATAAAAGCTATTCGGAAATGTGGGCCGAACGAAAAAGCAGTGAATGACTGTGAGGAATATCTGCTGAACAACTAGGACAGTGCAGTTAGAAGAATGCAGGATAAGAATGTCTATGGATGCAGTGCAGAAAGGCATGTGAGTCTTATGTATTCCGACCGTATGAGTTCCCATTCGATAGGGTGGAGTGAAGCTGGAGCGGATGAGATGTGCAGGTTGAGATGTTATGAGAAGGATTACAGAGAGGAAAAGATCCTGAAACTGGTAAAGTATGGGAGTAGACATAAGCAGGAGGAAGCAACAGGAACCGAGGGGATAACTGTGAGGCTAAACGGGGGATATATGAGGAGTCTGCTGCTGCATCGTCATGACAATGATCAGGTATATATTGAAAAGATGCAGGCAGCCATCCCGAGTATAGATATTCAAAAAATGGCGATCCGTGAGCGGCCAGGAGGCATTTGACAAAACAAGGTTGGAGAAGTAGACTATGAGAAAACGATCTAAGCAAGTATGTAGCAGGGAAGCTTCTTCGACTCTTCAACTAACAGTAAGTTTACTCTATCTTATTTGAAGAATATGATTGACAATAAACAATAAATGACATACTATATTAAAAAATATATGTATGATTACAGAATGTTTTGTGGAGGCTAGGAAAGTGGATGATTTAATAGTCAAATAGATGAAGAAGTTTAGGAATAATATGAGTATTGTGATGTTCATATTGATATCGATGCAACGCTTTCATAATATAAAAATTTTTAGGAGACCGAAGCCAAAGTGTATGCTTTGGCATTATATATTTAATATATGAATTTGTTATATGAAAAAATGAGCGAATACTTAGAGGCTCGCGAAAAAAATGATTTGACTTTATCACTGTACATTGATTATCCGTTTTGTATTTCTAATTGCACTTATTGCATATACAATTCTTTGAGCTTTGATATTGAAATGGCGAGGGAGTATGAAAAAGCATTATTAAAACGATTAAGCCTTTTTGAAAGTCTATTTAATAATTATCAAGTGGATACTCTTTATTTTGGGGGGGGAACTCCAAGTTTGTTATCATTTGATAGTCTAATTAAAATAAAGAAACTTATACCAAACTATGACAAAATAAAGGCAATTAAGACCGAAGTGCACCCAAAAGACATGGATGTGGAGAGAATAGAGTTTTATTCCAAAGAAATGAATTTTGATATTATTAGCTTAGGAGTCCAGAGTTTTGATAAAAACTCATGCATTAATCAAAAAAGAATATTTATTGATGCTGATAATATAGCTAGAATAGTATATGAATTAAAAAAGAGGAATATTTGGGTTAATATTGATTTGGTAGCCTTGTTTGGCGGGGATGCAGAAGACTATTGGAAAGTATTTGAAGATGATTTAAGTATAGCCTGTGAATTTGTACTGCCTGACGTTATAACAACGGTCATTAATTATAGAACAAAATTGAATTATATTGATCAGCTAATAAGATTTAGAAATATATTAAAAACTGAATGTGATAAAACACAATATATTCCGCCAAAAGATGTGCTTTTGAATATAGATTATGATAGTAGAAAAAAGTATGGAAAAAATGACCATTGGTTAGGAACGAGTGACTATTGGCAATATTTTAGAACTCATTGTAGGTATTCTTGCAGTGGACCCAAAGGAGGAATTAATAAGAAGCAAATAACTATTGCTATAGGTGGAGCAGGAAAACATAAAGTATATAGTTATAATCCTGATGGAACTGTGATTTATTCATATTACAGTTTTGAAAGAAAAAAGTTTGTTGATGAGGTTGTGAAAATTTAAATGGTGAAATAAGGCTTAAGTTTATTCATAATAAAGGTTGGGAGATCAATACATTGTAAGCGCATCACTTCGGGATGCTTTCCTGAAAGAGAACCCTATGTCCCCAATGGGGTATAGCAGATATTCACTTCCTCAAAGAAAGTCGACCATCTACGGAACTCAGTGTTTCTATATATTTTCGAAACAGTATCTGTATACGATAATCATAGACAGCTCATCGACGCTTTTGCGTAGGATTACATATTAACAGACAATTATATGATTGCATGGATATCGGCAGCATCTTCAAATATGAAGTACCTCTTGTAGCAATTCACATGAAATATCGTTCAATAATTCCACCGTTGGATTTGATTACAACAACCGAAATTAATGTAATAGTGGAATTTGTACCGGTTAAGCAAGCAGAGCAGTTTTTATTGAGACTTCAAAAATAAACTTTGGACGGACTAGTAGCTTCCGGGAGACATCGTTGTTCACAGACTTTTTGGCGAATCTTTCTGAGCCAGTAATAAAATGTTTTTTTCGGAAATGCCATTTTCGGCAAGCTGCTGTTTTGTTGTAGTATCTGCCAGTTTGTTCTAACACTACTGAATGATATTTATCCAGTTAGCCCTGTAGATGTAAACGCTCCATAGCAAGTACCTTGACAATATTAAGCCACTTTCGTGACCTGCTGTAAATTTTATTTTCGAATGTTTTCCGGCAGCACCGGTGACCAGGGAAGCAGTTCTTCCAAAAAGCTTCGGTCTGTGTCTTCCATGTGTTCCGGGATCACAGTCAGCAAATGTTCAAAGTATTCGTAAGGTTTCAGATTGCTGGCCTTTGCTGTCTCTGCGATACTATAGATCACAGCAGATGTCCTGGCTCCGTTTATGGTATCAATGACTTCCCAGTTCTTCTTTCCGATGCAGAAGCCACGGATGGCACGCTCCGAAGCATTATTATCCATCGGACCATCTCCATCATTCAGAAATACCCGGAGATATTTTTCTTGATTCAGAAGGTAGGTAAAAGCAGCTTCCAGCTTGCCTTTTACCACGATCTGTTCTTTTTTCTGTTTCAGGTACGCAAACAAAGCATCTACCAGGGGCTGGATGACCACCTGACGCTGCGCAAGTCTTTCTTGGGAAGGGAGATCTTTTAGTTTTCCCTCTTCCCGGTAGATTGCCTGGATCTGCTTCATGACCAGATATGCGACGGATTCCTTTTTCCCTTCCGCCGGTATGGTAGCAAGGACTTCCTCGAACTTCCGGCGTCCGTGCACCCAACAGCCTGCGATCGTCAGGTCTTCCTTCTCCTTTTCCAGAGTGTGCTAGACCTGATATCCATCCGTAACACAGATCCCCGAATAATCTTTCAGAAACTCCCGGGGATGGGAAGCATTTCTGGTCCGCTGGTACTCATACAGGACAATCTGTTTTTCCGGATACATATATCCGGAACGATAGACCCACATATAACTTTTGGATCCTGCCGGACGGCCGTCATGGTTTACGAGCACCGGTGTCTCATCTGCCTGGATGACATGGTAATCATACAGTTTCTGGTGGAGATAATCGTAAAGAACAGAAAGGTATTCCTCTCCGAGACGGATCATCCAGTTTGCCATGTTCTGTCTGGTGATGGCTAATCCATAGCGCTTGAATTCCTGTTCCAGGCGGTAAAGCGGAAGGGCATTGACATATTTGCCGTTTATAATGGCTGCCGCAAGCGTCGAAGAAACGGTACTTCCATGGAGCAGCCCTCTGGGATGTTTTGCCTTTACCATATGTCCATCTTTTTTGTCAGCATAGACTCCGATGTGGTGTTCCTCTACTTCCACCTTTGTAGGAACAAAACGGTATCTCCGGGATATGGCATCCGGAAGCTGTTTCCAGCCGTTTTTGCCAAACTCTACAGTGAGTTCTTCCTCTGTCATGTAATGGTCGATCCGTTCTACGGGAAGACCTGACATATCATGTTCCTTTTTGCCTTTTTTCTTTACCGGGCGGGTAGTGGGAACCTCCAGTTGTTCCGGTTCCGGGGCATCCAGGTTACAGACGGCCTCTGCCTCATTGAAAAAGACGATGGTTCCATCCACTTCCATGAAGCTGATCTGACCAGCATCCACCATTCTTTCGGAGGAACGTCCAAAACGGTTTCTGTTTGCCAGAACCATCTGCTCCATCATAAGCTGCATCTTTTCATTGAGGGAACGGACCTCGGCGGTCAGGGTCTCCAGCTGCTCCTGCTGGTTCAGAAACATCTGGATCAGAAGGGACTTGTCACCGGTATTCAGTTGTTCTTCTGTGTATCTGACTGCCATAGTGAAGCTCCTTTTCTTACTGGGTCCATTATAGCAGATACGGTACATTTCCGCCAGCTGGCGGCTGTTTTCCTTTCGTCATTATGACGGTGGATAACAGTACTGAAAACCTGAGAGTTCACTGCTTCCTTTCAGATTTTCAGTACTGTTATCCACAAATGCCCTGCCTTCCCAGCTATATGGAGGGCAGGACAGAACCATTGTGGATAAACAGCAGACAGTAAATCCGCAGGGATAAAACTGTCCACAAAAAATTTCTGCGAAATGCACAAAACTTAAAAAAGTTTCTTCGGGTCCGCTGTCTGTTCTATAGGGTGTCTGGCAATGATTTCCAGTCCCTGCATGAGCATTGCGTATTGATCCGGAGTGATCGACAGTGCTTCTTCGCTGTTTCTCGGTCAGTTAAAAGCTCCTGTATCCAGCCGTTTGTATAATAACGGGAATCCATCTCCCTCCCACAGGAGTCCCTTGATACGGTCTGTTCTCTTGCCACAGAACAGAAACAGCGTATTTCTGTCATAGGGATCCAGATGAAAACGGAAGTGTATGATGTTGGCCAGTCCTTCCATGCCTCTGCGCAGATCCGTGTATCCGGTGGCAACATATATTTTGTGGAATCCGTAAGCATCATTCAGCATGGCTGGCTGCTCCTATCAGGTTTCTGAGGAAATCCGCTGAAGCGTCATTATAGATATCTATAGTGATTCCGCTTTCTGCATGGAGCACTGCAGCAACGGAGGAATGTGTGTGGGAGGCTTTAGTCGGTATACTTTCTGCTGGTGCTGTGAGTTCCACGAAGGAAGGGGCTGGATCGCAAAATTCCAGACAGGCCTCCCGTACCCGGCGCAGGCGATAATAATAGTTCGCCTTTGTTATGCCGTGTTCCCGGCACCAGGCATCGACTTTCATATCAGAGGGACGGTTCTGGCAGTCCCTAATCTGGTCGGCCCACTGTTGTAGCCTGATCTGTTCTGCAACTAAACTGGTTTGAGTGTTCATAGTCTGACCTCCTGACGCTGGTCAAAAAAGTTAAGTACTAAACTTTTTTGACTGTGTATAGTGTGAGACTATTATTACAGATGAGCGCGGAGGGTAAAAGGTACTTGCTATGGAGCGTTTACGATAACACGCTACAAGCAATCTCTTTATCAGGACTGGAAAG